>JAESGV010000363.1_pt1 | contig 20028 bp, 13 predicted proteins | sample 9269781 | NCBI WGS metagenome assembly JAESGV01 (sample SAMN15741586, study PRJNA653496) | algae metagenome | isolation source: Tildeniella torsiva UHER 1998/13D and co-occurring heterotrophs from... | place: Slovakia: Slovak Paradise National Park, Hrabusice, Kosice Region | collected 2000-01-01
GTCAGTGTTTCCCATAATAATACATTGATGGTATAATACGTCAATCCAATCTGAAATATTGTTAATGTTGTAGGCAACGGCAACAGTTAACGCTTGGAAGAAATCTACATTTGTTCTAACATAGTTTCTCGCTTCCTGTAGAGTCATGTTCAACACAATATGTCCACGATACGAATTAACGTGTCTTTTGACTTGTGTGCCCATGAACGAGCTAGTTGCTCCCATGTTGATTAAATTTCGTTGCAATTGGGATAATCCAGCCATGGACAAGCATTTGTTTGCCATTAAACAACAATCTTCGTTCATCAACGCATCACTTGCCGCATTAAATTTTTCAATTACCCGATCGAGTTGATCTTCAACATCTTTTAGCGTACTCAACGCCGGATCTTGTTCCTGACCTGTTAACACGTTACAAATTTTTGTAATAATTTTTTGGCTAATTTGCATCAACAATTCTCCATACTCTTTGTACATGTTAAATCGTAAATATACCATCATGAGCTTATCGTTATCATTAGGGAACTTTGTTTTCAAATAACTCGCCAAAACCATTTTCAATTGCGTTTGACCAGTCTTGGCGTTATCACGTTTCAAAATCAATTCGAATTGTTCATGTTTCATCAAAACATCGAAAATGTATCCCAACTCGTTATAGTCACGAATACTAACGAGTAACTTGACAATAAATGGGAATTGTTTCAATTCCACTAATTCGTCGACTAGTGTCTTGATTGTAAACAATAACGTTTGAATGCCTTCAAAACTACTGGCTAGTTTGTAACACCAGTAAGCACGAATGATCAACTCGATTTTGCAACGTAGTGTACAATCTGGCTGTGCCATCATGACACTAATGTGATCACCCATTAACGTAGGATCACACATCATTGCAAATTCTGAGAATTCATCCATACTGTATTTGACCAAATCAAATTGTGTAGTACGTTGTTCGTTAAAGTAGTCATCTATGAATTGATCCGTACGAAATGAACGCTTTTCTTCACTCTTGAAATAATCCAAGAATGATTGGTACAAGTACATGGAACAAACACTTGCTGTTTCATCTCCTTGTAGTTTGCGTAATTGAATAAAATTGGACGCAATTTTGTACTTGGTTGACACGAGTAGTAATTTTAAAATTTCTGTTCCTGATTTTGTCATGATGGTGTCGTAATCCAATTGTAACAAATTTGCAATTTTGAAATGCAACGCGACAAGTTTGAAATAATGTCTTGCTCCCTTGCATTTGTATCCATGAACCAATAAATGACACTTGTCCAATATCATTTGAATATCTTTCACTTCATCAATGTATGGAGAATACTCTTTCAACTTCAAGTATAATTCACGTGGTAAAATGGCTTCTGGTAAACTTCCACTTGTTACAGATGGTTTTTTACGCGCGACATCTAACACTGCTTCAATCATTTCCAAATTGTTACTCTTGTGATTGAAATTGTGAACGAGTTTTTTTGCTTTTTCTAGTTTGTTTTCTTGTAGTAAAGAATCGATAACTTCATCCAAAAAGGCGTTGATATCGTCTGAGTGTCGGAATGCACCTCCGTAGTGTTGTGAAATGGACGAAATAACGGCCAAAACAAAGTTTTGTGATTGGTTAGAGTTCAATAACTCGATACACAAATCGACAAATTCTTTGTCATACCATTCTCTTGCAAATTGTAACAATTGCAAAATCTCTTGTACTGGTAATTCATTTCTATGTTCGACGATTATTTTCAAAAAATATACTCCTCCGTCGAAACTATTTTGTTTGAACATGGAAAAGATCTTGATCCATAACGCGCTTCGCTCTCGTTCATATTTCCACAAAGAACTCGTGTAAAGTTTTTGAATCAAATAATTGGCTTCTTCTAACGTGACGTCAACAGATCCAACAGTTCTTGCTTGTTCGAAACGATTTTGTGATTTGAGTTGCGAGACGACTTTTTCAATCGAAAAATCAAACAAGTTGATGGTTGGGAATAGTGTGAAAACGTCCATGTTTTTCTCTAATTGTACGAGTTTTTGGTACTGTGGGTAATACTTGGAAACAATGGCAATGAGTTTGCTTCTTTCGTATGCAGTTGGTAACATTTTGGCGAGTGTTGGAATGAACTGTAACGCAAAGTCGTTTAGCCATGATGTTGTTCCTATTGCAAATTTGGTTTCTTTTGTTTGAATGAATTGTTGCATATTACGCGCTGCCATGTCGAAATTATCATTGTATGTGTTTTCTACAAATGACAAGTAGTGAATTAGTGGATTCTGTCCATCAAATATGAGAAGTCCAATGATCACCACTCGACATTCCTTCTTTTCACACAGTGTTCGAATTAGATCAGTTGTCTGCTCTAGTGCGTTCTTGGTAGAAGAAACTTTGTACGCACTAAGGTACGAATTAAATCGTTGTACAATGGTTGTAGAATCTGGTGCTGCAATCGCCATGATTGGTTCACTCAATGGAACACCATCAAGTAAATGATTCAAAAGAATATTTGCTCGATCTGTACGTTGAATCCCTTCTGGAATATTCATAGCGTGATAGATATGCTCACAAAGAGCGGAAGGTGGGAAATGATCACGAATAATCGATACGAGTACGTCTCTTGGAATGGAATTGCTTTGCGCTTCTTCGAGTAGACCAGTCCAATCTGATTTCTTTGCCAAAGTTATCATATGAGTGGTATAGAGCTGAAGTTGATGAATACGAGTGTACTCATGCACGAGTGTGTAATCTTGAGTTTGCTCGAGTATTGGTAGAATCTTCTTTGGTGCTTGCTTCAATAAATCAATCTTGTTTCCACACTTTCGAGCTGCTTTTGTTTCAACATTGATCATTTCAGCATATTTGATTGACAATTCTGTTGAAATGAATAATAAAAACTGTTGACAAGTAGCAGTGATCGCCTCATTCGCGTAATTTGTAATAGCGATTGTTCGTACTTGCTTGTACAGCTCTTCATTATCCTTGTTTGCACCTGTTGATAGTTCCTCATCAAAATAGGGTTCGTTCATCAACTGCTCCATACTATTACCATAAATATGATGATATGCATCAGCTGCGCGTCCGTTACACAAATAAAACTCTAAATCGAGTTCATCATGGTAAGCTAGTCCACCATAATCAACTTTTTCATAATCAATGTCAAGATCGGCATGGGTATCGTGTAACATGTCCAAAAGCGAAATGTCATCTTCTACAGGTTTGAACTTGGTGACTTTTTTCGATGGTTTTAGTACATCGTGGAACGTAGGAAAAGGTGTGAGTACCTTATCTAACGTATTCGTGTTGAGATAGTGTTCACTACTCAGCGGTGCGTTTAGTGATGTGGTTATAGGTACATGTGAGTACATGAGCGTGGCGAGACCCATTAGTGGTCGTTTCTCATCAAAGACGCGATTCAACGATGGCTCTTTGATGTGTAACATTTCCGCGTTTCTCAACGCTACATCTAGCATGTCAAACTCTGGGCCAATCATCATTCCTTGTATTTGTACTTCTTCCCATAGTTGATGAGCTTGTAAATAGATACTTGTGACATGTGGATACGATTTCATTTTTTCTAAAAATAGCGAGTGAAACGATGAGTCGTTATGAGTAAATAGTTGTCCTGTATGACATAGTGCGATTAACTGTGCAGTAAATGATTCATCCAACTTGAGTTCTGGTATTGAAAGAATACTCACCAAGTATGGCGTACAGTACTGTAACTGTTCTCTTACGATAGGTACCATCTCTTTTGGATTTTCCATCTTTTTGACTTGATTGATCCACTGTTCAAGACCAGTAACATCATGGTGAGCGATATAGTATCGTAGTTGTGTATCTAGTGGTGCATCAACTTTCTTTTCCATAATGATACGATCTCTTGTGTCTTGGTTCCATTGACGAATCCACTCTAGTGCGGTAATCATGAACGTTTGTTTCTTTTGTTTTGATTGTGGCGTTTGCTGCTCGGTAACATGAATTTTACCCAGATCGTCAATGTTTCCTGTTGTTAGAATATTCTCTGTTTCGGTACCAATAGGTACTTTACTCTCAGGATACTGTTGCTCTAATACTCGCAAAAAGTCGATGAGTGCAGTATCTTGAGTTGTTAACGCGTCTAATCTCTGCAGTTCTCGTAACAATTGATCTCTCAGTGCAGGGTCAATCGTGTTAAACGCAATTTCGTGTAAATGTAACGGTACTTGCTCGCCCAAGTTTTTGAGCATCTTGAGTGGAGTGTTAAACTCTGATGCCAACAATAACTGATATACAATAAAATATGTCTTCAACTTGAACGATTCGAAAGTCATTTCCTCTCCATTTTCTTTCAAATAGGAAATTGCGGAAGAAATCGTTCCATTGATCAAAGCATCAGAAATCACTTCCGATTCTGACATGGTTTTCCATCTTGTATCATGTAAAAGTTCTGAATTGTAGTCAGTGAACGTATCAGTGATATCTTCTGCTTCGTAATAGTCATCATAATAGTAATCATCGTCATCATCATCTAATGTCTCATTCATGTCGTCATAGGTATCATCAGGAACTTCCGAATCTAAATTCTCCATTCCTAACATTAACAAATTGTTCACTGATGGAACAGTTGTTGGAGAAACAGGTGAAGTAGGTTTCGATCCAAATGATGGTAAATCGTCACCTCTCATGAGTGCTGCTCGCAACGTGATGAGTATATCTGTCAATAAAGACAATTGATCTCCGTGTGTAAGGTTTACCAATGTTTGGTCGTTGCTAACAATCATGGAAACAACCAACTCGATGCTACTGTGCAAAAGAAGCACATTCTCTGCCTCACTTTGTCCGTCTTGTATGATGCGTCGCTCAACTAGTCCACTGACATACCGTAAAGCCATGTTAATGATTCGAGTTCTAAAATCAGAACCTTTGGCAAAACATGTTTCGACAATAAATTTGGTGATAATACACGCAACTAGAATTTCCATATTTTGTGAAATGGAAGCTAATGCTCGTTGTACGACATCTAGTTCACGATTTCGTAGTCCCATTTCTAACGTGATAACAGTTAGTTCTTCTTGGTCCCAATTGTTCAATGTACACATATCACGTGCTCGCTTGTCACTCTCGAACATGATTAAATTGTTCAAAATGACACTCTTATCTCCAAGCATGAAAATTTGTCCATCTGGTCCTAAGAATAGAGTATCTTGATTATCATAATATAACAATGGAACTCCTGGTGCGTAACATGTTTGCGACTTGTCTGTTACTAGATTGTGGACTTGTATACAATCTTCATATGTGATAAATAATTGTTTCTTTGCCAACACGAAATGGGTAATAGGTTTCTCGATCACTGTAGTTACTGCAAAATAGCCAATAGGATGATGCATATTTGTTGAGGATTCACTATTGTACGAAAGATTCTCTTCCTCTTCCTCTTGTACATGATATTCTCGTCTAAAGCCACTTGATTCGTACAGTTCTGCATTTAAATCTTCTGGGATACCTTCTGGTCTCCAATTCGTTAAATCTTCATACCAGTGAGCAAGGAACGAAGAATGATCAATTATTTCTTCTGGTTGAGTTTCGAATAGTTGAGTAGGAAGTGTGCTTTTTGTGGTGAGTACGCTGTTTGTAGTTCGAGAACTTTGCAAACTTCGATGAGATATGACATCTTCATCTTCGTTGTTTGTTGAACTCGATTCTTCTGACTCTTCACCTTCTAAAAAAGTTAGAAACGAATGCGAAAGTACCTTCTTCACTATCTGATTCCATGTATAGATCTTCTTCATTCTTTGGCACTTCAATTACTACTGGTTGGAAAAACTTGTCTATTTCCACCACGAATATATTGTTATGTGTATCGGAAAGGGAAACGTATATTGCATCGTGAGATGCTTTTATCTTGTTGAATGACGCAGTATTTAGTGACGCTAACTCTAGTGAGCCAACAATAGATCCTGTGCTTATGTCGAATACGTCTACTAGTGGTGCAGTTTTATGCGCAGAAAAAATAAACTTTTCTGTTGCGTCATAACACGAATATTCAACAACCTTCTTTTCTGTCACAACGACTCCTAATGTGAAATTAAATTCGATAGATACCGTGTCGTTATTAATGACAAGCACGTAAATATTTTTCTCTTCACCAATAGCAACAATGCGATTCGTACTCGATAAAAAGATTGTTTTCGCGTTAACATCTGGTACTATATATTTTAAAATAAGCGTAGCATCATCTACGAGTTGATGTTGTGCAAAACTCCCAGTTGGCGAACGATTCGAGTTGGCAAACAAAAAAAACGTACACTCGCCACTGTTACCGAGTACACAAATAACATCTTCCAAACTATGTCGCTTTTGTTGTATCCACGAAATAGATGAAACGTCATCCACGTTTAAAATGTGTTTTTGTTGCTTGATGCTCCAAATCTGCACACCCTTGCTGGTAAAAACAGATATTAATTCTTCTGAGGGTGAGTACGTGTATTGGGCACTAGCATCGTAACCAACACCAATCCTCTGTCTGATCTGGACTGGCACAAGAGACTTTGCCATGCTTTCAACTGTCACAGCTTACAAGACTTCAAAACCAATAAATTAAATCTATTTACCAAATGGTCTTCTATGTTTCTTGCCTACTTCAATAACACTAGCCAAAGAGCGATATAAAAACTCTGGAACTTCTTGATTTGATTCTTTCAAAATTTGTATTAAATCTTTTGCAATATCATTATTTTCACTTGTAAAGAATGCAGTAGAGTGACCAGTCGCACTCATGCGACCTATTTGAAACAAGTAGTCATCTATACTTGCTGGAATATCATAAATGATGACATGATCAACATCACGGATCATTAACCCTCTACAAAACAAATTAGTTGCAACAAGAACAGAGTCGTTAATGTTTCTAAGCGATTCTTCTCGCTCCCATTGTGTTAAATCACCATGTAACATACACGCTTTTACACCCAGTTGCACTAGAAATGTATGAACGTATGCAACAGCCTTCTTTGTGCTAACAAAGACCAAAGTGCGTTCGTTGATATCAATTTGTTTCAATAATACTTCTCTCTTGTTTTCTACTGTACAATAATTAATCTTCTGACGAATCACCTTTTTTGGGGTTTCAGTTTGTATCAAAATGTAATCACACAAATGTTTAGCTACAAACATTTGTGTATTACTTGACAAAGAAGCACTAAAGAAGACGGTATTGCGTATACCTGGTTCAGGCATATCTGACTTGCTCAGCAGTTGTTCTAATTGTTCTTCAAAGCCCATATCCAGCAATCGGTCAAGTTCTTCAACGAGTAAACATTGAACTTGACTTAGTGTGATCACTCGGCGCTCTACCATATCTAACAAACGTCCTGGTGTTGCAAATAAAAGGTCACAGCCATTTCGCAGCTGTTCCATTTGTATTCTTGGATTAACGCCACCATAAATGGCCACGCAGCGAACGTCGGTATCTTTCGTCATGCCACTTGCCACGTATTGCATGCTAATTGTTAATTCCCGTACTGGTGTGATAATAAGTGCTCTTGGTGCAGAATATCTACCACTTATTTGTCTTTTACCGAGCATTAGGTTTGCAATAATCGGAACAAGGTGGGCAATTGTTTTACCGCTTCCTGTTTTTGCGTTTGAGAGCAAATCTCGCCGATTGAGTATTGCTGAAAAAATGTACGTTTGATGTGGTTTGTGTAAATCATATTTTCCCTCTTCTACGTTTCTTACGAGCACCGGTGGTAAATTGATGTTCCTAAAATCGGTTATTGGGCATGGAATGTCTTTTCCTTGTATCTTTAGAGGTTTTTCGTCGTTCGCAAAACAAACTGGATTGTTTGTTGAATCGTGATAATTATTTTCGCTCGAGTGATGTACATGTGTTGAGTTCGCAGAAAGCACAGGTGGTGTGTTGGCATTGTATTGCCTTCGTAGGTGAGGTGGCACGTATTTTCTTTTGAGTTCCTCGTTGTATGTGTTGTGCGTGTCCATAAAATCTGCTCAACCAAGTTTGATGCTGAACATGAAGGGAACGACTAGCGATATTTTCCCTGCAAGAAGAGCTCTAAAATGTGACGACGTGCTTCCACTGTCAGCCAACAATCACTACGAGGATTCAAAGATGAATGCGGTGATTGTAGCACCAACCGTGGTGAATAACATAACAATCATCCCATTCATCAAGACATTCACAGCGAGGTACAGCTCATTTTCAAGATTACTGACTCGTGTTCATGTAATCACCAAAGATTCCGAAGAGACCCTTAAATCAAATATCGATTGCTTTCACCTGCCAATAACATCCGTCTTGGATGACGTATTTGCTGAGTATGGGAATCCCACAGAAGCTGTAATTGTTTATCTAATCGATAGCACATCAAAAATTATCAAAGTATACACACCAGTTAACCACAAAACTGTAGACGAAGTGCTATGTGATATTGTGTTAAACATTGACTATTCTGACATTGAAGATGAAGGTTTGTCTCAAGAACCAATCATGATATTTTATCCCAACCAAGCAGAGTTCATCTGGAGACAAACAGCTGGTAATGCCAATTACATTATTGATCCAAACATGTATGGTGCTCCTAATCGTACAATGGATGCTCTCGATCTCGTCATTACTAGTGTTGCAGGCTGCACTCGAATAATGCAAGCTAAAGAACCCACGAGCTACATGTACAAATGCTCTACGATGACCTCGTACAATAACGTAATTGCTGCCCTCGATGACGTTATGTGGGCTCAGTACATTGTTGGTAGACCATCAGTTGCCAATTTCTTTACCATTTTTAAAGCAGAACAATATTCATCTGGTCCAATTGTGGCGCACAATAGAATGTAAAAATTTCTTATTTTTTGGGCTACTTTCTGTGCAAAGACGCATGTTTTGAGATCTCAATATTTATAATTTGCAACAAAAAGATATTCTGATTTTGCGCCAATGTAAATCGATAATAATATAATAAACAAGTTTATAAACATTTTTTGCTTGTGATATACCTTGTATTCAATGCCACATTCATCCGTGCCACGACAATATTAAAATGGTTCTGACATTTCAAATCCACGTTCTACGTGCTTATATGCATCAAAGCCCATGTCAAGATCATTGTTCTCTTCTGCGAATTCATCAGCTACCTCTAATACATCTGCCATCTCTATCATCTCACTATTGTAAGCCACAATTCCCACATTAAACTCGTCTTCCAAACTAGCAGGAAGTAGCTCTACGCTCTTGAAATGGTTTCTGAACAAACTCCAGACATAATCTCTTTCTGGAGATCCGTTGTCAAATGTATTCACTATTAATACACCCCATGGTTTCATTCTTTTTTCGAGTAACACTGTCAGCTCTTCGTCAAAGAATCCAGGTGGAATTCCTCTAGCATTGAACACATCGACAAAGATTTTGTCGTACGTGCGATTTGTTTCACGTAGAAATTGCTTCATGTCCTGCGCTACCACATTGCGTGCTTTTGTAGGATCAAATCCGAAGTATCGTTCACACAGAACAAATACTTGTGGGTCTATATCTACTAGATCGATTGCTGTATTTGGTAAAAAGTCAATAAAGAACTGCGCTAGTGAACCAGCACCCATTCCACCAATTAGAACATCTGTTGGTTCTGGAATGTCATATTTGCCGCGTAATAGTGCGCTATAAACGAGCGAGAAGGCTAGTAAGCCGCTTGTGTGACAGAATCGATGGGCAGGACTAAATTCTTCTCCTATTAGTCTTCTTTTTCCTTGTATCGGTGTTTCAGAAATTGGATCTGTTCCGAATAGCATGTGTCGCCATTCTTCTGTCTCTCCGTCACCACGTTTAATAACACGATGCACTGCGCGAATTTTTGATGTATATTCAGACTCTACTTCACCAACTATGGTTTCATTGTATGAGGTTGCAAAGTTTGGGTAGTACGGTATCGAAGCGCAGTATTGTTGAGGCAGCATTTTGTCGAATCTAGTTTGGTTGTACATGAAACAAAAATCTTCATTTCTGTATTGGTAGCAAAGCCCCTCGTAAGTAGCGTTTTCTGCGCAAAGAACTATGGAATCGTTTTCGAAACATTGGTAACCCATGTATGAATTGCATGCGATAGTCGATAGAGAAACGAGTGAAAGGGTGATCAAACCCCAAACTTGCATTATTTGTTGCGTTTCCGAAAGAGGTGAATTACAAGGCAAATAATAGGTGAACAGAACATGCACATTGAAATGCGTAGGCGCAAGCTATACTGCAGGTGTTTGTAACTCAAAATGAACTCTACTTTGAAATGCGCATTTCCTAATTTGAAAAAAACAAGAATGTCGCGAAGAATCAGACCTCCCAACTTGAAAACACCAATCCGAAAGACAAAGTCGCTACAAATAGGATCCATAGTGTCGTGCAGTGACACTTCAGGATGCAATGAACTTAAAATTATTGGTATTAAGAAGCACCAAGGTTCTAGAAGAACAGTACCACAGGCGAGCGTAGGTGACATGGTCACAGCAGTCATACATACTCATAGTGACAACACAAAAATTGGGGAAAAAGTTCAAGCAATAATCATTCAGCAAAACAAACCATGGCACAGAGTAGATGGTAAACTTTCGTGCGAAGACAATGCTGCAGTACTAGTAAATGAAAGTGGCGCGCTACTTCGAAAAAGAAACAAAATAATCGGTCCTGTAGCGAAAGAATGTATAAATCTTTGGCCATTACTGTCTTCAAGCAAACAAACAGTAGTATAATACGATTCGTATTTAATTTAAAAACAAAGACCAAAATAAATTCAGTAGTGGCATAATATTAAATGTCATATCTAACATCTCACCATGCGTACTGTACGTTTCCTCTTTCTTGTTCACTCTATCAATTAACTCAAGTACATCAAGAGATACACTGACCGAATATTGCATCGTAATGGTGAAAACTTTTGAAGCAAAGTTAGGCTCTTTTCCACGACTCGCATAGGTTCTGTAGCTCACTGAATCCAATGCGCTGTAGAAAAATCTAAATTTCGTAGTTATTTCGTTCAGTCTATTGCCATTATAAATTATTGGACCGACTATAACCCTTAACATTCGCAGTTCATGTGCGGTCAAGCAGTGCTGCGTGAGGCCGTCTATGCACTTTTGTTTATACTCTGCGTTTATGGATTTAATATTTAATAGAAAGACCCGCATGCGTGCTATAAGTCGTTTGTGAGGATCCTCTTTCTTTTGTTTTCGTTTCTTTGTCTTTTTGCGAGTATGAGAATCCAGAAAATGCTTTTCTATTTTGTGACATAGATGATCATCAAGAACTGGGTACATGAACCTCACTTGAAAGTATAGTAATGCTGCAGGTACACGTAGTTTGTCTCTCACAATACACGCCATTAAAGCTTTGTAGAATGTGGGTTCTATCCAAAGCGAATAAAAATGAGAGTTTACACGAAGAAACGAGCATGTATCTACGAGGGGAAGAAACGATGATATCACGGTGACAACGTCAAGAGACAAGTCCATTGTAATATCTAAATATGCTTGTCAACTAGCCGTTAAAACAGATGCAAAGTGCAGTATGCAGTGGCCTTGTACAGTTTTACTTGTAGCCAGTAATGGTACAGATGCCACCGAACTAGAAGCAGACGAAACTTCGACAATCCAAAGTCTTTACGATTTAATACCAGAACATAAAAAGATAAAACAAGTAGTATTTGAATACGAAGGTCCAGTTGTCACAACACCATGCACACCTAACACATTGATAAAAGATATTGCACAAGGAATTAATATTATAAGAATAAGATACACTCCACCGAGGAGAAAATATCTACTTTAAACACTAGTATTTACAGAATCATACATTTCTTTTTTGACTTTTTGGTTGGTACTGCTAAAGTTGCGGGAATATCCTCACTATGCTCTTCGCATGACAACTCGTACTCGATGGACCTAGCAAGTTCAGCGAACGCTTTTTCTACGTTGACGACAGCAAACGCACTGCTCTCAACAAACTTGCAGTTGCCCATTCTTTCTGCTAGACATTTTCCCTCTTCATAGCTAACTGATCTTTCTGATTCCAAATCACACTTGTTGCCTACGAGCACTATAGGAACCTCTTCTGAATCTTTGCTTCTACATAGTTGTTCATATATAATGTTGACTTCAGCGAACGAGCTTGGGTCGGTGATTGAATACACCAAGAGGAAACCTTTTCCAGTTCGCATATATGTGTCGCGCATGGCACTGTATTCTTCTTGACCGGCGGTGTCGAGAATATCCAAGAGTACTGATTTTTCGTCGTATGTAATGTGCTTTCTGTAACTGTCCTCTGTATTGTTAGCAAGATTCAAGCTAACATACCTATTGTAGGATCGTATCTAGAAACAAAGGTTCCTTGAATAAACATAATAGTCAGAGCGCTTTTACCAACGCCTCCGCTTCCTAGCACGACAACTCTGTATTCTGTCATCTTTAGTTTTGTGTAATTATCAACAAAACATCATGGTAACTGTTTTTGTGGTGTTTGTGTATCTGTCAATGTCACCGAAAAAGGTAACATTCCTAGCTGTTCTCAAGAACTCATCATCCTACGAACTACTGTTCGTGACAGCTGCACAATTGTGTTCACTGTTTAGTACTTGAGTAGAAATTGAGTCGTCCATCATAAGAGCAACTGACGAGTTGCGATAGAGATTTATATTCAACATCGCTTACTACATCAGAGTGCATTGCCTGCAACTTGTGGGCGAGAGTACCATTTCTTACGTCGTACACATAGATACATCGATCTTCGCTTCCTGTGACAACATATCTTCCATCAACAGATAATGCATTTCCCACGGTTTGGGTAGCGTTTCTATGTTGGGAAAACATTCTTACGCAACTCTTTGCTCGGATGTCCCACATTTTAATTGAATTATCAGTAGATGCTGACAAAAATAATTGACAATTCTCATCACTAGGTTCAACACCTGATACAGGCGTATTTAATGTAATAGTGTGAGGTTGTCGTGTATGTGCATCTGGAATATGACGTACAATTTGGCTCATTGCTACGTCATAAATCTCCAAACTCTTGTTTGAACCCCCAAGAAAGATCAAATCTATTTCGTTAGTGCATTCTAGAATTCCTACTTGATTTGTAAGCGTTCATACATGCCGCACAAGTTACAGTTTGATATGTCTTACTCTTGTACAGTTGAGCAAGTTTATACTTGTTGGGATTCAGTTGTCTACCATGAGTAGATATTGAATAGTCTTACTTTTTCAAGATTTCTGATTCGTCAACTTTAGGTAAAAAGTACTTGTATATTAGCAATGAATTGGTGTTAGCCAACACTATGAATTTGTCTTTGTAATAAAATTGTGCATTTCTAACATCGCCTCGGTATACTGCTTGTACACTCGCACTAGGTTTCGCTTGTACCTTTTTCACAACAGTTGGCTTTGTTCCACTTTCTGGTCTTGGTGTGCTACCTACGTTACCAACAACTTCTTTCAGCTGAAGTATCGGATCAGATTTTCCATACCTCCACAGACATGAAGATCCGTCCATACTACTCGTTAACAGTAGTTTGTCGTCATGACTCCACCGTACACTAGTTACTATATTGGAGTGTCCTAAAAATGTACAACCTTCACCTTTCCATTTATCAAATGGTAGTTTGAATACACGCATCGAGTAGTCGCTTGAACAAGTAGCGATACGTGTAGCGTCATTACTGATCGACATTCCTAGTATAGGTCCATTATGTACCTTTCCATCGTTCTTCGATAACACGTGTTTGGTCTGAAAGTAAATCGGTGGTTCATATGTTTCTTGCTTAAACGTTGGCGTAGGAGTTGATGATTTCTGTTTGGTTGAAACAGGTTTAGGTTTCGAATACGCGAAGGGTGTCGAGCTTGTATAACCTGATGATTTAATTTTCGTATGGAATGTAACTGGCTTGTCCTTGATCTTTGATTTTGAGGGTTGTTCTAAAATTAGAAAAAAGTAGTTGACATACTTTTCAATGGAGCAAGATCTTTTAGTAGCTTCTCCGGGAGTGGTTTCGAAGATTTCATGCAAAGGTTCTCCAACTGTTGGTCGTTGGTCGTATCACTAGGTCGATCCATCTAGATATTAGTCATGATTGTGCAACATACTTGATCTAGCACTACTTGACATACATGTACGAACGGCTTCATAGCACATGCAATATAGCAGTACATCTACATTGTTAGCAGATATAGTAAACACATACTGTGTCATTTTCTCGTGGTGTCATTTCATATAATGATGCCATTCCTATTGTATCCAATATACTATCAGAGTATTCTATGACACTCATAATCTCGTTTGAAGAAACGTTAAAATAGATGATACACGAAGGTGTACCAACTACTAATATTCTACTTGCGTTCCCACTCTCAAAGAACGATAGAAACAAAATGTTAGGCCTACGCTTAACTTCTGGTTCATCAGGAGTATCATTCATTCGCTGTAAATAGTCATTTTGTTGTTTCCATACAGGCTCACTACTAACAATCGTAAATTGTGGTGCTTTGGCAACTGGCTCTTTCTTTGAGAAGTACTTGGAAACCATGGTGTCTAGAGCAAACTCGTTTAGTGGTCTTATGTAGACAGCCGACTGTCCTAAATCGAAAAATCGTAGTTTTCCATCGGAAGCGCCAATGACGAATTGTTTGCGAATTGGATCTTCAGTAATGCTAGTAAATGGTGATGTAGACATGATACTCGATTTAAACGATACTTTCTTCTGATCCAAATCCCATATCTTGATTTGTTAGAATAATGTCTTAAATGAGTACCGTAAAAGTCCTATCTTCTGCGATGGAAATTAATTGGTTGGGAATATGCTTCGAAAACATTGCTCTAGTTATGATACCAGCATGCCCTTCTAATTGCATCAATGAACAAGCGTTCTACTTTGTTAGATTGTTAACAATAACGTACATCAATGTCATAGATTAGAATGAAGTTTTCTATGCACAAACATAGCAAGGTATCGTTTGGCGAGAAGCAGATATATTCTACAACTCCCAATTCTGAGCCAATAACTGTTCCGTGTGAGTTTGTAGCTAATACCATCTCCAGATTCCAAAGTATTATTTTATCGTACGACGCAGTGCATAGTTTGAATAGTTTTTCATTTCCAAACGCCATTGCTGAAACGACTTTTGAATGTTCTTCTAGAATAATTGTTGGTTCTGTATCTGGCGTTGTATGTGTTGATATTGTTTCTGACCAGATCGAAACTGCTCCATCAGCGCACGATATAGCGAGGTATTCTGTATTAACGGCCATACATTTTGGTGAACGATTAATTTCGATACTATTGAGTAATGTGAAAGGTTCTTGTGGTGTGTCTAATTCATTTGGTGTTTCAAACTCGTCAAAATCATCTTCACCAAGTTTACTCATCGTTACAAGAAGAAACAAATTTGATCTTACAGGAATCCACCTTTACTACGTGATAAATGTAACCCATGAGATTTGGGAGGTATTTTCTCACCTGACACCAACTTTCCATGACAATCTATTCGCCCATACTTGAGCGTATTTTGGTTATTACTCATTAGCGACATCCATTCTTGCACAATTTGTTTAGAATCAATCATCACGTTCACTTCTTCGCTATGAAACCATGACTGCGTATCCATATTTCCAGAACCCATGATTCCAACCTCTCCATCCACTTGCATAAACTTTACATGACAATTTCTCGCACTTTGTTGGAATTGTATTGGTACATCTTGATCTTTGGCAATGTACCAATAATAATGCAAGTTTTGATCTTTGTTAACTGCTTGTAACTTTTTCATCATTTTTCTAGCAACGTGCTCGTTGGTCCCACCTTGAAACGGAACCATTCCTTCAGAGAAATCGTTAAACCCAATATTTACGAATAGTGTAACTATGATATCTCGCTTACACGCTTCTATGACCGCTTTCACGATAGGTTTCGCATTAAATACCGGTGACTGTATGAAAACCTCACGTTTAGCGTTCTGAAGTGCTGCCAACCAAGCAGCGTTTTGAGGAGTAAGTAGATCTGAGTGCCCTGGTGATGCATATGCTCTTCTATTGACAATTGCCATGGGAACTGGATCATGTTTCCTATGGAAAAAGTACGGCACAAATTTTCCATCATCTTCACACGTGGACTTTGCTTCTTCCCCAGTGTTAAAACGTTCCGCCAAAGAGATATGTTTTGGTTCTTGTATGTGATTCCATAATGGTTCTTGAGCAGGTGTATCAATACACGGTAACCTTGAATGTGACATTGGTTCTCTCCAAGATATCAAAAACGTATCATACAACGAGTTCACAACGTCACCTTCAAAGTGACACATTAGCTCCATATTTGATCTCATGTTGACATTGTTACTATTTACCAACGCAACTGTTCGATCAACAATTAAAAATTTTCCATGGAACGTTCCCAATGGTGACTTGTGATAATTCACTATTTCTAAATCAATGTTTGGTATTTCTTCTATTTGTGGAAGACCCAACTTTTCATACTCTTCTGGTTTGTACACGAAACGATCGTGGAATGTGTTTCGAAGAGTGATTGTATCTACTAGGATTTTGACAACAACTTTTCTGCCTTGTACTCCTGCTCGTTCATTTAATTCTCGTATTGCTAATGTTACGTGTTCGCAGCTGAGACTTGGCTCCCATGCATTTGTCGCCAACAAAACTTCATATTGTGCATTTTTGATGGTGTTATGGTAGTGTTGCATGATGTCTGGAATGGTAGATAGTACAGTTAGCGGTACGACACCACTTGTTCCAATTAAAGCGGGTGATATGACACCTGTTTCTGGGTTCTTTTGTATAGCTTCTAATACTGCAGCATAAATTGTTAAAAAGGTGTCACTTGGTCTGTATGGAAATTTCCCAAACGTTGCTACACTGTCAAGTGGTAGTTCACGCAGATTAATTGTCGTATCAAATGCGCTTTGTGCAAATACTCGTTTTTCCTCTTGTTTGATATTATTACTCTGCGCGACCAGCGTTGTTACTGTATCAACAAGGGTATTGGCAGGTGGTGGTGTGATGTTCATGTTGCGTTTTCTAAATAATAGTTTTGTGGGTGATACTACATCTATTTTTGTTGTTCAAAATCGCTTTTTGGCTGTTTACAAATAGCAAAAATCTTTTACTAACAGACAGGTCTCTAATCAGCAAATCTAAACACACCTTGTCTAATATTCTTCAACAATGTTTCTTTGTGGAATGGTTTGGTGATGTAACTATTCATACCCGAATTCAACGCTGCATCTATGTGTTCTCTTCTTGCATTCCCAGATAGCCCAATAATGTACACTGACTCCATCAAGTTTTCTTTCTCATACGCTCTTATCTCTCTCGTGGCGTCAAGTCCATTCCTTACAGGCATCTCTATGTCCATAAAAATAAGCGAAGGCCTAAACTCATTTGCTTGATAGATTTGGCATGCTTCTAGACCATTATTTGCGACTTTTACAGTATGTCCAGCTTGCGTTAAATGTCTCGCTAATACTTTCTGGTTCACATAGTTATCTTCTACAATCAAAATGTTTTGTGGTGGTACAATGTTCTGTGTGTCTTCTTTTGCCATCTCTTTTGGTTGAACTGGTGTCGTTGTTGGGGAGACATTCAAAATAAAATAGAAATCGCTTCCAACGCCCTTCTCACTTATCACGTGTATCGTACCGTTCATGATTTTCACTAATTTCTTACATATTGACAAACCTAGACCAGTTCCTCCAAAATTTGGTGAAATAGTTTCATTAGCTTGGCTGAATGGAGAAAATAGTACTTCCTGCTCTTGTTTTCGTATCCCTAGACCTGTATCTTTGACGTGAACTTCTACTTCCATCTGATCATTGTTTTCTCGCCGTTCAAGTGTTACTGAAATAGAACCTTCCAGCGTAAACTTGACTGCGTTAGAAACCAAGTTTATCACTAGTTGCATAAAACGTCTACTGTCACTAATAATATAAAAGTTATCTCCTAGACCCAAATTCAAAGTCAATTTCTTTTCCGTCATTTGTTGCTGGAACATTTGTAACGTCGCTAGAATGACTTGTTTGGGACTAAATGTCTCCGAATTGAGTGTCATCTTGTTGTTCTCTAGTTTGGATAAATCTAGAACATCATCTACGATCAGTCGTTGTTGTTCCGTACAAACGCGCAATGTTTCTAGTAACTCTTTTGCTTCTAGTATTTCTGATGATATTTTGGAAACCGCTTCGCCTATTATCATCTTCTCATTTGTTGGTAGATACGATTGTATTTTTGCTAACGAGTGAGTGATACCATCGATACAAGGTTCCATTCCATTAAGTGGATTTCGAATCTCGTGGCATACAGTGTCAATAAACTCTTCTTGTAGCTTTTTCTGGAATACTAATTTCTCGTATGACGTTTGTAGTACCATTTGCTGTATCGCTTGCTCTTGATGTCGTTTGTGTTCGATCTGGTTCTGTATGCGTGCTACCAACTCTTTTGTTGAGAAGGGTTTGACCAAATAATCACTTGCTCCAAGGTTGATACCTTCCACGCGAGCATCTTCACTTCCACGTGCCGATAAAAGTATAACTGGAATTTCTTTCAACGATTTGTCGTTCTTTACAATTGACAGTAGTTGAATGCCATCGATATGAGGCATCATAACGTCAGTTACAATCACATCAGGTTTGACTGTTTTTAGAATCTCTAAAGCAGTCACTCCGTTATCTGCTACGATCACTGACCAATGTTGTGACAACATGCGTTGTATGTATTGTCTCATATCAGCGTTGTCATCTACAACGAGAATTTTGGACGCTTGAGCGATAGGTTCATGTGGTGATAGATCGTTTGATGCATCTAGGAAGCTTACAGCTTCGTCAATACTCAATGATGGCGTAGAAGGAGGTGAATTGCCAACTTTTTCTACAATCTGATTCTGTGGAATATGTTCCATACTAATTGGTATAGAAACAGTAAATGTACTACCTTTGTCAAGCGTACTTTCTACTGTAATGTTCCCACCATGTAGTTTTGCTAGTGATTGCGATAGTGCCAAACCGATACCAGTTCCTTCGTGACTCCGACCATTTACATTCTCTACTCGATAGAATCTTTCAAATACTCGTGGTAGAGCAACTTCTGGAATACCTACACCAGTATCTTTGACAATAAATTCGGCGAATCCGTTATTCTCGCGCAGTGAGATTTCTACTGAACCTTTTAGCGTGTACTTGAGTGCATTCGATAATAAATTGATAATGATCTTTTCCCACATGTCTCGATCTACATAGACTTGACTGCTTAGTTTTCGTATGTCACTCTTCAACTCTATATTTGCGCGCTCAAATGCTGATCCAAACATGGATATAATTTCTATGGTATAGTTTGTCAAATCAGTTTCTTGGAATTTTGCTTTCATCTGACTGGACTCTACACGTGCAAAATCTAGTAACGAGTTCACCAATTTGAGTAATCGACGAGTATTCCTCTGACACATTAACAGTCGTTCTCTTTGTACTGTCGCGATTGGATTCTCTTCATCATTTAGAGCTTCTTCTATTGGTCCTTGAATCAACGTCAATGGAGTTCTAAATTCATGACTAATATTAGAAAAGAACGTTGTTTTCGCTCGGTTGACTTCAGCCAAAGCTTCACTTTTTTGTCTTTCGTGTTCATGTGCCAATGCATCTGTGATACTTGCGCTCAACTGATGTGATAGCAACGAGAAAAATTCATAGTGTGGTTCGTCCAATTTCTTGTGTGGATTTACTCCAATCACGAGAACGTACCGTGGTACTTCCGATCCTGCTTCGTTGATTGGCAGCAGTACTGCAGTATGCGGTGGAACTGCCCACGCTCCAGTTGGTAAATCGGTGAAAATCTCTTGAAGATTTGGCATTGTGTATGGCTGTTTTGTGGTAATCACTTCTTGCAGTGGCCAAATATTATTTTTTAGATCGCAATTATTTGGACTTGCAGCGGTGTTTGGTGCAATACCAGACGTTCCGGCAAGCGTGCATGATTGTCCATTGATTATGTATAATAACGCAAACGGCACATC
>JAESGV010000364.1_pt1 | contig 20003 bp, 23 predicted proteins | sample 9269781 | NCBI WGS metagenome assembly JAESGV01 (sample SAMN15741586, study PRJNA653496) | algae metagenome | isolation source: Tildeniella torsiva UHER 1998/13D and co-occurring heterotrophs from... | place: Slovakia: Slovak Paradise National Park, Hrabusice, Kosice Region | collected 2000-01-01
GAATTTGGAACATGAAGTAGCTGAACATAACAAGATTGCTATGAAACATGCAAAAGAGCATAGAAGAGCAGATGATTTGGCTCATCAAGTACGATCGTTAATGGAAGCAAATTCTGAAATACAACGAGAAAAGAAGGATCTCAATATCACCATTGATAAAGTAAATTTGGAGTTGGAACGAGAAAGAAGACAAACGTTAGATTACGAAAATAATCGAGCTCGACAAACGGCACCGCCACGATTTTCTGCACCTACTGAACAATTTTTCGATCAAGACCTTTATGAACGTGTAGGAATGTCAGTAAAACAGAAAAAGAAAAAGAGAGGATTTACATCGCAAGCATCGAAACGACATTTTAGCGATGAAGATGGAATACCAAGTAGTTCTTAACTGTATCATAAATATTTATTAATACGCATAATTGGGGTACTGATGTCCTTGATTGAATTTAACCTTGTAGATTGGAATAATTTGATCTGTATCAAAAATGACAACTTCGCTACAACCATCAGGTGCAACATGACTATCGTAACCTTCTCTGATCGCACAACCAGTTTGAATGTTTTCCATTCTGAATGCTTTTCCTATTAAAACCATACAAATTAACAAGTGTGGATTTCCACTCGAGTAACCAATACTTAGTGATGCATGTTCAGAAAAATATATTCCCTTTCCATACCATCCCATATCTGTTTTCGATCCAACTTTTGAAATGAGGAAATTTGTCTTGATGATAGATTCCATGTTTTGTTCAGTTGTACCATGGAATAACAATAATGGTTTCATAGATTCTAACAAGAAACCATGACGTTGTGCCAATTCTTCTTTCTTTTTGTAAAATCTTGCCACTGTTTCTGGATTGACAATATATTCCACATGCTCGATGTTAACTGGTGTATTAGAGCGTATAAACTGTGATTCTGAAACGAGTTAATATTAGTAAATGACAACATACGTGCAATTCTGAAATGGATATCTTCTGCATCACAATCAAACACTCGACGTTGTTTCAAAGTGTATCTCTTGATATTATTTCGCTTGTTTAGTTTGTACTGATTCAGTGCATCCAACTCTCCATCACAATAGAATGACACATTTTTCGCTCTTTGTAATTCCAACTGACTCTTTTCTATCCACATTTTTTCTCTTTTAATTTTATCTATTATCGATTTTTCTTCCTCATTTTGTTCTTCATTTGCAGTTTCGATATCTTCATGTCTCATTTCTGATTCTACTTTTTCTTTTAACAATCGAGTTCGTTGGTATTGCAATTCTAAACTTTCTAGTTCTTCCAAATCTTTTTTCATGGTTGATAACTTTTGGAACTCTTTTGTTTGTAGTATAATGCTAATGTCGATAACTGGGTCCAGTGGAGGAGTGTATTTTGAATGAACTGGTTCAACTGGTTCAACTGATTCTAGCGCTACTGTTTCACCTAGTAGTACATCTACAGCACGCACAGTATCGCCTTTTGTCTTTTTTAGCACTCGTAGAACGAGTTGTGGATCTAGATGAGGCAAAAAATCTAATACTTGGTGAACCTGCTCCACATACATGTATTCGATTTCTTCATCATCGTCTATAACGATTGTTTTGGATTGTTTTATATAGTCGTCGACTTTGTTTCGGTATACACTGAACAGTTTTGTGATAGGTGGGTGCAATAACGTATTTGCATTCATCAAGCTTTGAAGTTCGTACAAGTCGTCTTGCGTGTAATCATCTTCTTTATAGTCTGTGTACTTTTCTTTTTTCTGTTGATTAGTATTTGTACGCTTCTTCACCATGGTTTGTTGGAACAAGTGCTGTTGTCAACCTACTGTTTATTCAATCAACGTTTTGAAACCTCAAACACGCTTTACAAAGCAGAAAGCGCATACTTTTGTCCTGCTAGTTCCGATCATTAACCCTTACTTTCTTCTTTTCGTTTGAATCGTGATATCATACTCTTTCATTTCACGTTTCGAAATAACATCAAGAAGACCTTCTTTCTGCTTCTCAACAGCACTTACAAGCGCTAACAATCTATTCCTGGTCTTACTGATATACTCTCGCTTTTGTGATGGTGTATCGTCATCAGACAAATCTTCAAAATAGCGCTTGAATGCATTGATCTCTAACATGATCGATTGTACTGATTCTTCTAGTAATTCAACATGGTTATCAAACAAATTGCTATACAACTCAATCGTCGCAGCGTTAGACAAACGTTCGTCCTTGCTTTCTGCAGTTACTTGCTTCTCCTTCTTTCTAGATAACTTTTTGCTCTTTTTATCTTCCTTTTCTTCGGTAATTTTCTTCTCATCAGTTTTAGTCATCATAGACTTGATAAACTTGTTCTTCTTTCTCAACTCGAGAGTCACTTTCTCCAACTCGAACGTGTAGAACGAATAACAGTAACAATTCACAAGGAATTGTTTCGCTTTGGACAATTTTGACATCAATTTCAAAATAAAGTTGAGCGACCCAGGTTGCAAATCCAAATTTAAATCTTTTTCCAAATCTATTGTTAGATTAAGCAACAATCCTCTAAATCTACTAAAATCGTGTTCAATGAATTTTGTGTGATGTCCCGCTCTTAGTGTCGCCTTGAAAAATTTGTTCACAGCGATAGGATCAAATTCTGCATATGTGCGTCTCATTAGTTTGTTCATAGTCTTCATTGGTGTAACTGAGGACCAACTAAACGACAAGTTACAAGATTTACAATGCATATGGTCACATCCTCCATTCTTTTCTATAGCGCGTTAGCAGGTGTGTAGAAATCTTACCAATTGGGAATCCACAACCTGGACATTGTTTACACATTTCTTCTACCCATGCAAGATTTGCATTATCTTCTCGCATTTGTTTCATCCACTTTGTAATCATCTCGCAGGTTGCTGGTTGATGAGGAGCTTGTAGGCATCCAAAGCAAAACTTGTGTCCACACTGACACTTGACCTCTGACAAGGACATGGATTCAGTATCAGAGTTGAGGCGAATAGCGAGTCCGCAGTAAGGTATCGATGGACAGTACTTGATCACGTGGTGGTTAGTAACATACGACAGCATTCTGTTTTGCAAGTAACGATCATCAGTTTCTGTATGTTGTGTAGTCTTCTCTTTGTCAGTGGCAAATGTTTGTACAAAACCTTCGTTGAGTACTGCTTTACACTTGTATCCCATACACTATCGAGTTAGTTTTATCTAATGCGACTTACTGTAATATTGTTTTGAGACATGAAACCATCATCTACTTTGGTTTTAATGTAACCCTTCCAACATGTTCTACAGAATGAGTGTCCACAGGCTGGGTAACGAATCATATCATCACAATCATCGTCCATGCATGCTTCGCATGACCGTGAGTTGGAATCTTCCGCTTCGGTATCTAGTACAATACCTGCTACGCGTAACATCTCGTCTCTGCCTAGTGTAACGTAATCGGAAAGAAGTTTTTCAGTGTTCCACTTGTAATGCTTGAGTAGTGTGTACATGTCGTTTGTATCTTTGAATTGTAAGATACTTTGCACTTTGTCAACGTCCATTTGTTGTTCTTCGAGTAGTTGTTCGTTAGTTAACACTCTCCATGCATCTTGTTTTGATTCAGCAGGTTCGAAATCTTCTGTATAATCATCTATTGGTGTAGTTTCGTCTTCAATGTCTAGTTCTATGACCTCTTCGTCACTATCGTTTTGGTAATAATCATCTTCGTCTTGCTCTACTTCATTTTTAACTTCTTTCTTTGGTTTTTCATCTACTTCTTCGAAGAGTTTATCTATTGCGCGGTCTAAAAATTTGTTTGGAGTTGTTGATGTTGCCATGTACACGTTGTACATGTGTTCTGGGTTTTTATCTGGGAACAGTTCTATCAACTGCAGAACATCCTCTCTGTATTGCTGTTTGCGTGACTCTTTGGTGCTCTTTGACATCTTCAAATGCGTTTGCTAGTTGACAAAATAATTGTGAACTTTCAATTTCAAAACGAGTGGAACAGTAAAACGATTCGTGGTAGCTACTCACCTTTTCGCTCGCTTAAATGAAACTAAAATTGGCACAATTGTCTAATGGACAGAACACTGTTTTGTTTCAACCGGTTGGTAGCGAATTATGGATACCAGTGGGACCTGCGCTATCATTTTTAAAATTAGAGAGGCAGTTACCAAGTTTACACCTTTGTTCTCAAGACGTTGTGCAATTTCTTCAATATTATGAAGCACCACAGAGTGCGAAAGAACTAGAACAAATCATAGAACAACTTAAAGGGAAAGAAGAACGATTCAGCACAACGTACAAAATAGAAAAAGAATTACAGCCTTTTTCACCAAAATCATTCCGTGACGGGTCGTTGTGGGAAAAACATTCCATTGACGCTGCAAGAGGACTAGTATACAAATTCATTCCCGCAGCCAAGTGGATCGTCTTCGCATATGAAAATATCTTCCCTCGAATGGTTTTCCCAATGTTAAAACCCAAAAAGATGTTCTATGAGCGACCATTATACTACATGGCAAGTAATACAAACATGTATGCAACTGGTTCTGAAGTACCATACCCACCGTATGCAAAATACTTGGACTATGAACTAGAACTTGGAATAGTGATCACCAAAACAATTAGAAACGCAACACCAAAAGAAGCACTAGATGCGATGGGTGGATTCATTCTAGTAAATGACTTTAGTGAGAGAAGTGTACAAATGCCAGAGATGCTAAGTGGAAGAATGGGATTCACAAAAGCAAAAGCGTTTGCCACTGGATTGGGACCACTTGTAGTGACAAAAGATGAACTTCGATTGCGCAAATTGGATTCATTAACTGCAGAAGTTCGTGTTAATAACAAAGTCGTATCACGTGGAGAGAAAATGGGAAAACATCAAAAACAATTTACAGCAGAGGAATTAGTTGCATTCATTAGTAGTGGTGAAACGCTCTATCCTGGTGAACTGATCGCATTGGGAACAGTTCCTGGTTGTTCTTCAATTGAAACTCATGGAAAAGGATTACAACCTGGTGACACGGTTGAGTTACGCTTGGGAGAAGAACTAGGTGTTTGTTCACATACGATTGGACTACAAGAAAAAGTAGATCCAAATCACTGGCGAGGAGAGTCGAAAAAGTCAAAAAAGATCAACTGGCTTTTACTTGCACTATTATTACCTATCATACTATTAATCGCAAACGGAACACGATACTGGAATAGAATCGATCCATCAGCATGGAATCCACCAACCTCAAAACATTTTGACCAATTCGAGAATGTTCCAATTTACAATATCCACCGTTCACAACGAATGTACTGTCCTGCTCCAGAGTCATTCACAACTGATCAATATGGTAATTTGTATTATGGAATTCGAGATGGATCGATTAGACGTATCAACACAGCTGTACAAAACTTGACTGATGCCAAAGAAGAATTTGTCGTTCGTACTTCAGAAAAAATTCCATTTGAAGAATGTCATCAACGATCACTGGCTGGAGATACTAGTATTGAACATTTATGTGGAAGAGTATTAGGACTAGATTTTGACGATCTTGGAAGATTAGTATTTGCTGATAACACTCATGGAATTCTTCGCGTTGATTCACAAGAAGAAAACGGGATAGTCGATTACGATGGTCAACTACGATCCAATTTACAAGTGACAACGCTAGTCACGCACTACAAAGAGGAGAAACTCAAGTTTTTCAATTCTATCGCATTACGATCTGATTCGATCTATTTCACAGATTCATCAACTAAATTCAAACGACCAGATTATCGATTAGAGGTTTTGGAATCGAAACCAACGGGAAGATTCTTTAGATACGATTTGGATACGAAAGAAGTTGAATTGATTCTTGATGGTTTGTATTTTGCCAATGGACTTGCATCATCACAAGATGGACGTTATATTTACATTTCTGATATGATGCGTTACAGAATTATTCGATATGATACAATCACGAGGAGTCATGATATCTTTATGGAAAATTTATTCTGTATTGTTGACAATTTAACACAACGTGACGGATTGTTGTACTTGGGTTGTTCTTCGACACGATCTGCTTTCATGGACAAGATTTTATCGCCATATCCTATTGTTAAGAAGATTATTAATTGTGTACCGTACTTTGAAAAAGTTTTTGACTTTTTCAAGTCTAAAGAGGGTATAATAATGACAGTGGATGAGCAAGGATCTGTAACACAAGTGTTTTATGACAAGACAGGAACTCATTTCAAATGGTTAAGTGAAGCATTTTTCTATGAAGGTTGGATCTATGCAGGATCTGTAATGGAGGATGTATTACGAAGAATTAAAATATAAATCATCACCCTTGAGGTTGTACAGGTTGGCTACACTTGTTGTAACTGTACATTTTCGCAGGCAAATCGCAACGGCAAACGTTTTTCGCGAAAGAAAATACATGAACAACATGACGACATTCACTGACGTTATATTTGCCGATCGCACTTGTAACTCAAAATTATTTGAGCTTCTGCACCAAAAAATATCAAAAAAATCAAGAAAGTGGAGAGGAAAGATATTAACGTTTCAGTCGGATACTATAACCACTCATGACCTTATCACAAAAAGAAACAAAAGTATCGTACAAGTTGAAGTACCTATACTTGTGCGACAACTCAAAAACGGTAATATTTTATTGAATGATGCTACAACATTCACTGAATACACCCTCGATGGTACTATTGTATGTAAGTATCTGGGTAATGGCCACCCATCATTTGTTGCAATACAACTACAAAATGGAAACTTGGCTTTAGGATACGACTACAATATTCTTCTGTACGACACGATCACGCACAAACACATCGCCACGCACGAAAATTCTAAAAGAATCTCTGGTATACTGTTGCTGTCAGATAATCGTGTACTAGTTGTGCATAGACACGGTTCAACATTGTACGATCCTGATTTTACAAAAGGAGTCTATGTTGCATTTGAGAGGGAGCTAGGATACGATGCTCTTATATGTGAGGGCACAAATGGCATTTTTTGCGCGTACACTTTTATGTATTCTGTAGATGCGGCAGATAAAAGTCTAGTGTATATAAACTATAACACAGGAAAGTTTATTTATGGAGTAGCATGCAGGAACGAAATTATTGACTTGCATAGAATCGGGAAAGGAGAAAAAATAGTTATTTTTGAAACAAATGCAACAAAAATTTGTGATTCGAATCCAATGTCACCAAAATCATACCCTAAGAGCATATTAAAAATGCGAGAAGCAAGTCGCAAAATCTATGGTGTCTTTGTCGTTACTGAGCCCCAGCCTGGACTTATTGCATATCGTGTAAAACAAGGTGTAGTGGTACGAAACATTGAGAACGGTAAAGTTGTAGAATCGTATGACATAGGTGACGAGGCAGTGGTTGTTAGAGCATTTATTTATGAATAAATATCTACATCTCCAGCCTATGCAGGCTCGAAACACGAGCACTATGTACATATTGTTACTGGAGAACAGTACAAATAAATACGCTGTTCTGCCTACTGCTATTTCTCTTATCACTGATAGTACCACTCAAGACATCGTTGTTTTAGTTCCTTGGATCTCACACTTTTAGTTACCTTCAAAAGGCTTGAGTTGTGCGCTTGGGCGCCAAGCTTTGCTCATGAGTTTGAAGCTCTCTATTAGCGTGTTGCCACCGAATGCATCAGCAGGTTCTGGTTTGTTAATAAATTGGTCTTGTACAATTGGGCATCCTTCAGAAACTGTAAATATTTCTGGATCGTAAAAATCTTGTAGGTCCATATCTAGTATATTAAACGTGTCATTGGCATCTTGTGCCGCCACTTTTATTATGTAAACTGAACCTCGTATTTTCGTTTTAATTTTCTTGTATTGTGTAAATTGAGCGAGTGCTGTATTTGCTCGTGCTATGCTGGCATTTTTGGCATCGGTTTTCAATAGTACTGGATCTACTTCCGAATAGTCATACGAATACATAACATAATCATCCTCTTTCATTGATACAACTTTTTCTGGCAAGTGCCATAGTATATCTGGGTGATTCTTCTGCGCCTGCAACGCTATGGTATTTTGTAGTGCAGAGAGTGTACTTGTGTATTCTGGAATCGCTTCTATTGCTGGCAGGTGAGGGCCTACACGCACAAAGAGACCGTTGGGCATGAAATTAAGGTCGATCAATAGGTTACAAACTGGTCCAGAGCATTTATTCATGAATAAATGTCTACATCTCCGGCCGCAATATCATCAGCATCTTTTTCACTAGTATTATCACGTATCCACCTATCAACAGATCTAGATAATCTCATTAACTGCTCTACAGCAGGTACTAACTGTTCAATCTTTTCCACATGCAATTCTCTACATAAAATACTTATTACTCTTTGGAACTTGGGAAAGGCATCAACATATCTTCGTAGTTGATGTACACTCTTCTCGCAACTTGCTACAATGTCATCATCTTTGTCAATACGCAATATTTGTCGTAATTGACTTGTCATGATCTCACAAAGTCGATGTTCTCGTTCCAGTAACTTCCAATTCAAACATCGTTCGTTTAATACCTTTTTCAACGCTTCAAAGTCACCTTTTGTGACGTCTAGTACCGTGTAACAAAAATCTAACGCTTCTGCTCGATTTTCAACTTCTGTTGGAATTAGTGTTTTGACGTTGTTGATAGTTTGAGCGGCAATTTTGATGCCCAAATATAGTTTATCAACATCTTGTGATTCTTCATAGGTGTTCACTTCTCTTATAACTCGGTCACAAAATGTCTTATAATCGCGTTCAATTTGTTCTGCCAATCGTGCTTGTAAATGGTCCAAATCGATCACTTCATCTCTCCACTGTACATAACCCAATTTTGCAGACTTGATTTCACCATTAGATATATCTTGTACACGTTTTGCGAATTTTGCCAATTTATCAACAGTTGCTTCTTGATCGCGTATTCGTGGTAAAATATCTGATACCGATGGAACGTTCAATATTGAATCTTTTAGATCATAAATCATATCCTTGTACCGTTTTTCACGTTTTGAGACATCAAGTTCACTTGTATTCATTCTTAATTTTTCAGAAATGGAAACTTCTCCTACTCGTCCAAGTTCCAATTTTATGTTTTCGTTTTCTAGTCGTATTTGTGTGTATTGTTTGGCGAGTGATTTGATCAATGGTTTGAGTTCTTTCACTGTAGTTGCAATTGGTTGGTTATCAGGTGCGTGTCTCGGTATGGAAAGCGCTTGGCCGATAAGCTTGATTAACTTGTCTAGTTTCCTAACGAGTGATGATTCTTTTGTTTTTCTTGTTGATGTAGGTGTCAAGTTGAGCACTAACTCTGGTTTTGGAGTTGATTGTATCTTTGGTGTTTGCAATTTGCTCATGTTTGCTGATACACTCTTGTCGACAATGGAAGCGTTTCGCGGCGAGTCACTAGCAGTTGGAGAGAACGGTATTGGTGAGGTACCAACATGTCTCGTTTGCGTGAACATCAACTTGGGTAGAATCGATCTATTAGTCTCATTCAAATCAGCAATTTCATTTTCCAAGTCGGCTACATACTGCCGTAACGTTATCACTTCCGCTTCTAGTTCGTTGTAGTCTGCATATTGTTCTTCATTCTCACCGACAGAAGAACCAGCCACTTCTTCATTAAATGTTTGAATTGGCGACTCTGTTCTAAAGCCGTTCGACGGTGTATTACCAACACCAATATGGTTCTGCGAGAAGTGAGTTGGTGTGTTCCCTACTCCCATATGTTGTTGGTGTGTTGGAGAACTACCCACTCCCATGTGTTGTTGGTGCATTGGTGAACTTCCTACTCCTACCGTGTGCTGATGCATAGGACTATTTCCAACTCCTATTGTATGTTGCGAGAAGTGTGTTGGCGTGCTACCAACTCCTATATGTTGTTGATGCATAGGTGAGTTTCCAATACCAATGTGGCTCTGTGGGAAGTGCATTGGAGAGCTTCCCATGTGTTGTTGATGAGTAGGTGTACTTCCCACACCAATCGTATGCTGAGAGTGATGCGTAGGTGTACTTCCAACTCCTACTGTATGAGAATGTATCACAGGAGTTCTTGGTGCAGTAGATGAGTCTTGTGTGGTTCTTGGTGCAGGCGATCGAGGTGCAGTGTGACTATCTCGTAATAATCGTACGTGTGCAGGAGATCGAAGAGCAGTTGGACTGTCAATATACGTTCTCTGTGGTCCACTTAGTACAGAACCTGAAGTTTTGTTCTGTGGCAGTTCTACATAGAGTCCTTGACCAACTGTACGCGTTGGTGTTCGTTGTGTTGGAGTACGAATAGGTGAACGTTGAAGTGGTGAGTTACGCACACTTGATGGCGATCTTGGTAAACTTCCTGACGCAGAAACATTGACACTAGTCATGTTGAGAATCTTTTTAAATCTAGAAAGTTCATCAACAAACACGGTGTGTAATGCTTGGAACTCTTGCGTTGCAGAACCTTTGCTTACAGAAGTGACTAGTGTTTGCATTTGTTTTTCTATTTTCTTCAAAGCAGAAATATGTTCTTCTTGTATGGCAATCATCTTTTGTTCTTGTTTCTCGTCCATGTCGCGTAGTATATCTAGTTGTAATGCTTGATTCTGATTCTCGTGAATTAACGTTTGTATGCGCTCCTCCATGACTATTTTTTCCGAGTTTGTCGATTCTGTTAATGTTTCAACTTCTTTCTTTGTTTCTTCTGTTAATTTTTTTATTTCTGCATTTAATCGATCGACTTCTGCTTTAGATAGTTCTGATTTTTGTTGATATTCGTCACGTTGTTGCTCCGTCGCGAGTATTTTGTCTTCCATATCTTTTTTAACACTCGTTAATTTTTCGTCGCTCTCATGTTTATAACCAATGTATTGTTCCGTTAACTCGGTGCGAATACGTTCTAGTTCACTCTTTGTATCAGCAACGATTTTTGTTTCGTGTTGTACATCGTCTTGGGCTTTCGTTAGTCGTTGCGCCCAAAGTTGTTCCACATGTTCTAGTTGTTGCTTGTAGAAGTGCGTTGTCTCCTCTAGTTTTTGGTGCGACTCTTTGATTTCGTTGCTGTACTTTGTTACAAGTTGTTCCGTGCTCTGTCTATAATCTTGATTCAATCTATCCACTCGTTTATCATAATCAGTTCCCAATAGTTCTATTCTTTGCTCATAGTCCTTGATTAAACTTTCGATTCTTCTTTCAAAATCTTTTGTCTCTCGTTCAATCAAACTTTCATACTCCATTCGTTGTCGTTCAACTATTCTTTGACTTTCCACTCGCAGCGTGCTTAATTGATGTTCCAAATCAGATCGTACTTGGTGAAGTATTTGCGCATGATTATCTCTCAACTGTTGCATCTGTTGGTTCTGCTCATGACACTTTTCTTCCCAATTTATCGCTTGAATCTGGGTTTCATCTAACGTAGAACTTAGCGTTTTAATGCGTTCCACTGCATCTTCCAAATCGTTCGTGGTTTGCTGGTATTGTCTACGTAGTGAATCTCTTTCTTGTTCTAGAACGATTATTTCTTCTTGTAGTACTGCTAGTTTATGGTACATCTCTTCTTTTACATCGTTTTGAGCGTGTAGAACTTGCGATTCTACATCTTTTCTCAAGTGATCTAGGTCTAGCTCTAATCGAGTGTTGGTCGATTTTAATAAATTAAGTTCTTCTGTTATTGTGTTATTTTCTTGTTGCAAAGCGCTCTTCTCCGCTTGTAGCATTTCATTTTGTCGGATTAATTTTGTCACTTGATCTACACTAATGGTATCCACTTGACTAAGCTGTGTTTGAATAGAATCTGTACGACTTTGGTGTTAGATTCTAATTTTCATACTTACCTGTGCAATTGTGACAATTGTCTACGCAGGTTGTTTGTATCACTATCCGAATAATCTGTACTAATTTGTAAGAAACTGTATTCGCGTAACAAACGTGGTGTTGTATGATATTCTAGACACATCACTTATTCTTGCTCTAGACTGACTAAGTAACTCTCTACTACGTTCCAGTTTCTCGTTTCTATCGCGAAGAATTTCTTTTAGTTCCTCTTTACTTGGTGAAGGTCGTAGAAAATCATCGCTGCTATCCGAGCGAAGTTCATCATCAGAGTCACTCATATACAAGTTTGAACGTGGACAATTGTAATGGCGGCAAACTTCAAAAATCCTTTATATGTGGGTAGTATATCAAGTTCACTGCACAGCTTGCATCGGCGATAGCTGTTTCTTGTGTAACACCAGTATCTCTGTTATAGCTAATCGTTTTAGATCCAATAGCATAGATCGTGCCATCATGTTTCACGATAATTGAATAGTAACAGCCAGAACATCCTCCTTTTACTTTGAGGCTGCAGGTAGCACTTTGTACGTCCCAAAAGCGAATGGTTCTATCGTATGAACAAGAGACCAACATATTTTGGTGCTCCACCACTCCCCAAACATTATCAGTGTGCCCTTGTAGCACTCGCAGACATTCACCAGTAAGTACGTTCCATACTCTTATAGTTGTGTCAAAACTGGAACTCGCCGCAGTACCGTTGGCGAGTTTCAAAATGCATGTCACATTTTTGTCATGACCCTTCAGAGTTCTCACACATTTCATTGAATTTGTATCCCAAAGCTCTATTGGACCGTCACGAGCGAGTCCCAATAAGTTGTTTGCAACCATTCCAATTACATTAGAGACAGTTTCATATTCTGCAGTTATTTTTAGACTAAATGGATCACAGATGCAAAGGTTTCTGCCAAGTAGTATAGCAACTCTATCATCATCTAATTGCGTAACATGTCTTCCGCGAGAGGTATATCGCGTTAAATGCGCCAATTTAGTTAATTTATACGTTTTAAAGTTATATAACGATGTTGGGTTACCAACCAATAGTAAGTTGTGTTGGTTACGTAGTTGAATGGCTGATGCTACACCAACCACATCAATGTTAGTGATATTGGGTGCGAAAAATATATCTCTTGGTTCACTAGGTACGTTGTAGACTCCGGGTCTGTACCCAAAGAAAAGTGTGTCATTTGTTGGAATGCCTGTATTATTGGCAAGTTTGGATTTAAGAAGTATGCGTAGCCAATCTTCGGTGTACGTACTGCTACAGTCCTCCCACTTAAATTCTACAGTTTTTTGCATATTGACTGGCGTTGACGTGAAAATATTTTTTATTTTGTTATTCTTCAGTTGACTTGTTTTAACGTTAAACAAACTAATCGTCACGTTGTGGCCACGCGTGAGATGTGGTCTGTTGTTCATGTATCGTCATGACTTTACATGACCGACGTCGTTGACCGAGTTTGGGTAGCATAATGGTCGCACTTAGTACAGTTCTTTTTGCACTATTTTGTTTAGATCCAAAGGATTGAAGTAACAGTTATCAGAAAGAGATTTTGAAAGCACAAAGCTAGACTATACTAATGCGCACATAGACAAGGATTGTTAGAGTTAGTACACAGGAGCTTGTATTCATCAAGATTTCATTCACTAGTTTCTTTCTTCCATCAATACGGCGCTATGTTTCAGTGGTAGAATACCGCCTGCCCAAGGTGGAGACGCAGGTTCGATTCCTGCCAGCGCTATCAAAAAGCACGGTTCCTGTGCAGAACGTGATGTTTTTGTGCCTCGCCACGAGTTTTAATATCAGCTAAATTGGTCAACCAAGACTGCCCAAATGCGAACTTGCAAAATCTGCTTACAATAACAGTAAGCAAACGCGAAAAGTCCAAAATACCAAAATTGTAGACCAAAACATGCTTACCAACCCTACCAAGTACTTGGAATCTGTGCTCAAACAAAAAGGATACTCTAACGCAACACATCCAGGAATTGCTGTGAGTGTAACCCACAACGGCAAGAGCCTTGTACATTACGGTGTTGGATACGCTAATATGGAATTAAAACAGAAAATTGATGGCAATGCGGGTTTCGATTTAGCGAGTTGTAGCAAACATTTCACTGCCGCCGCAATTTTAATGTTACATTGCCAAGGAAAGGTCGACATTGAAGCAAGCGCCAAAAATTACATTCCAGAACTTGTTCATGATAGCGTCAAGATACACCATTTAATTCATCACACAGCAGGTTTGGTAGATTATCTCCAATTCGATGACATCTACAACAAAGACGATGTAATCAGAGCCATTGCCGACAAGCCACTAGAATTCGAACCAAACGAAAAACATGAGTACTCGAACTCTGCGTACGTAGTATTAGGAGTCATCATTGAACGCGTGTCAGGAAAATCCTATCGCGATTTTATGATGGACGAAATATTCGTACCTCTAGGAATGACAAACACCGACGTTATAGATTCAAAGACTTCTAGCGTACTTGGAGCAGGCACAGATAATGTATGGATAAAAAATCGTGCAATAGGTTACAAACGTCAAGGTAAAAAGAGTTCAGGAAACAAGATGAATTTTATTGTCGATTTGAGCGACATGGATGTCAATGGAGATGGTGGTATCGTTACATGTCTGGTTGACTTTGAAAAATGGGACTCCGAGTTGTGGAACAAACTTGCAAAGCTAGGAGTAGATGAGGAGACTTTTGACAAGTACTTTTACTATGCTGGCTACAGCGACGAAGGATATCACGGTTATGGTTTTGGAGTTGTTGATGTTTGCGATGGAGACGAATCTGACATCGTTGATGCAGAATGGACAGAAGATGAACAAGATTTACCAAATTGTGTTGTTCACGACGGTTCTTGGTCGGGTACGAGCACTCAGTTTATGAGACATTTGAAGCACAAGGTAACTGTTACAGTTTTGAGCAACATTGTTGAAAACGATGATGTTGATGCAGTTTGTAGACAAGTAATGAATAAGGTTCTCCAAGAGATAAAATAAAGATCTCTTGCTTGGTAATAATTACGCTTGCTATTTAATTTTGTTCTCTGGTGGCTTTACAACTGACGTGTGACAAAGCAAATCACAGCCACAAAGAGACAAAGCATGGGTGTAAGTTCTGCAGTTCAAATGTTTATATTTGCAGCTGCTAGATAAGATTTTTAAGAAGAAGAACACAAAACCTAACGATTCAACACCAAATAACCAAATATCTCCACAAAACAACCCTATAATTCCACCACCCACACAATCAAATACCGTAGCAGAACCCACACCACAAAAAATCGCAGAACCTATAATAGACGACAATGTAGAAGAAACCCCACCCGAACAACCTACAGAACCAATAGAAAAACAACCAGTCGTCGAAGTCACACCACAAGAAAAACTACAACAACAAATAGAACAATTCAAACAAAAAAACGCAGAAGATTATGTTTGGTTAGATGGTTAGTTTATCTTTCCATTTTTAACAACTCTAGAAATGTCGTTCGACATAGACTCGAGAACTATTTCTTTTTCAATCTTTTTAAACGATAATTTTATCGATGGTTCGATAACTATACCAGAAAAACGAGGCGAGCCTATACAAGCAACATTTAGTGATCAGTTCATCGAAGAGCCATTCGAAGAAAATATTCAAGATAATATCGCGAGTGTATTTCACATGGTAAATGCATGGACTGATTCAAAACGAGTAAATAAAGAATCAGAAACAGAAGGAACAGAAGATGAAAATGTAAGTAGTTGAACAACAAACTTACACAAAAGGTATTGTATTTATCAGATGACGATGAAGGTAAAGATTACCAAGGAGAAGCGTTCTACAATAACCAAGCGATTATTGCAGTATTAACAGAAGATATTAAGAAATTGAACACTCCTGGATTATATGCAGGTACGAAATGGATTTTATTCTAACGAGTAGAACTTGGATCTTCTGGAAAGGATCACGTTAAATTGCACATGTTGTTGGATCCAACAAAAAAGTCGTTACGTAACATTTTGACTAATCTAGTTGCTGGTGCATGGGTACGTTCATAAAATTGTATTAAATTCTAGGGTGTCGATTTGCATCAATTCATAGGCATGACAGTCACCTTTTTCACATTATTCACGGAACAACAAAAAATACCAACTGTATCAGTATATCAATGCGGAGATGTAACCAGCAAAAAGTAGGTATTTTACATTGTTACTCACTCCCAGTTTCAAAACACAATTCGAAGTTAATAAGAAGAATTTTGGATTATATTGGACACTTGAACATCGCGTTCGTGAAGATGTACTCCCATTGTACTATCCATTTGATGAGAAATTGTTAAAAATGCAAAAGCAACCCAATTTTGTAGAAAAACTATTTCAAGGGTTCGAAGATGCATTACTATCATGTAACAAACGATGTTTAATTTGTGGAGTAGCGTTGTCCTATGAAGGGTTGAAACCATGTACATGTGAAAATCCACTATGTATTTTTTCCAGAGAAAATTATGGACTTGGCTTGGATATCGGAACAGAACTAGAGAATAGTATGAATATTATATGCTAACAGACTAGATGCCGATGTTGTAGATTTACTAATGACAATGACTTGTGCGGCAAGTTCCGCACCATCGGAAGGGAAATTTAATCCATTTGAACCGTTCCCTGGTATTGAAGTACAAACGAAACAAAAAGTACATTCGTTTTTCACTGGCAACAATAAGAAAGATAATAGTGCAGTGTATCAAGTGATAAATAGAATTCCATCCGTAGAAACGCTACGCGATTGGCATAGAAAGGGAGGACTTGATTTGTTAAAATCGAAAATGGATGATATTGGTATGTTTGATTGTTGATATTAACAATTTAGATGTACTTGCGTTTCCACTGTTACGTTGGGTTGTATCGAGTAACCGTTCTCACTTGAAAAAATTGGAAAAGAATGAAATGGTTTCCCAAATGAATACTACGCATCAGTACTTGCTAATGAGCAGTACACCAGAGAAGGAGAAGAGGTTCCAAGCACTAAAAAAGAAACATGGATCGTTCTATGCGTGTAAGTGTTTTGATGGTTTTTTAATATTATAGTCCATGGAAGTGCATTGTCGAATTGGCATTCGATTTTGAGAACAGGATTGAAAAACATGTCTGGAACAAGTGGTCAAGTGAACGGTGCTGCGTATGGTAGTGGCGTCTACTTGGCTGCAAATTCCAGTGTAAGTTTCTCGTACATGAGGTACGCTCAAGGCTGGAAGAACTCGCAGTTTGGAAATTCCAATCTTGCGTGCTTGTCAATGGTTGAAGTAATTGATGATGTGAAGAAGCCTAATCCATATTATGTTATTCCTAATGAGGATCTCTTGATGACACGTTACTTTTTCTTTTATGCTGGTAGTGGCACTGCTAGTGTAGAGGGTAAGAGTATTCCAACACCAAAAGTACATTAAATTATTGCATTTGTTATTTGTAACGCTTGGTTTGCCAACAAAATATGTTAAAACGATGGAAGAATGCAAACCCGGCACTACCTCAGGCGACAATAGAAGAGATACAACACTACCGAGCGTCTAACCAAATCGAAACAGCACTTCCATTAGCACAGTACGTAGCAACTGTATGCTCTAATTGTGCATTCGCAAGATATATTTTTGGGGTCGTGTTATATGAAAATCAACGGTTAACAGATTCTATTATTGAGTTTGATGCTGCTATAGCATTGTATAATAACGAAAAAGATTTTACTCTTTTCTCAGTGCATAGAGAACGGGCAGATTCTTACTACATGTTGGAGAACTATAACGCTGCATTAGAATATTATAATGAAGCAATGAACCACGTTGAAAAAACAGAATGTAGATCGGATGAACTTGCATTGCTATATGAACGACAAGGAAGCGCATTAAACGAGTTGGAGCGTTATGAAGAAAGTCTATCTGCGTTAGACTTAAGTTTACTCTTCGAAGCAGACTCATTACGATTCTTTAACAAAGGTATCGTACTAGAGAAATTGCATCGATTTGAAGATGCTGTCCACACGTACAACAAATCAATACTTGCAGATACAAGCAACCATAAGCCAATGTACAGAGAATCTCTATGTTTATATGAACTAGGTCGCTATGAAGAAGCGTTATCTATTGCAGAACATGCTATATACCTCCAATACTCGCTAGATTATGTCATTTCCAAAGTACAGATCTTGTTCAAGATGGAAAGACTTGAGGAGGCATTACACGAGTGTCAAGTAGCGATTCAAGCATTTCCTAATAGTGCTGCGCTGTATCAAATGATGAGTCTAATTTTACTAGCAATGAATCAGCACGAGGAGTCTACAACAGCGATGAACAGAGCTATGGAAATAAGAAACGCGAGTAATGACTTTATCTCCAAACAGCAATAAGATCTAGATACTTCACTTGATGAAAAACTCTCTTGTTGTTTCGTGTCCAAGTTGATCACTTCTACTTGATTATTTGGATTTAAAAAGTAGTAACAATTTCCATAGACAAGTCGAGGTGGTATTTTATATGGTGTTTTTGCTGTTTCCAAGACATTCGTTTCCACTCCCGTTCTAATGTCAAAGAGGACAATCACTGTTGCATTGGGGTAGCATTTTTCTAACAACAACGTCCTTTGATTCACACGCTTAGCCAGTGCCAGCACGTCCATCTCGAAAAACTTTTTCGTATTTGTATTAACGTCAACTAGATAGATTCCATTGCCGCATGAAATAATGTACTCTGTATTTGTCATGCCAATCGTGTTTAGCACATATCCTTCAATTTCTTGCGACGCAATAACTTTTTCTGTTTCGTACTCACATAGCTTTGTCGAATCTCACATAAACATACAATTGTCGTATGATTTAGGACGTCTATGATGTAGAAATAGTGTGAAAAATAAATATTAGTTTTTTCGTTTGTTTCCAGGTCCCACTGAAGCATGAAACTTTCGTTCATGTCGTTAAAACATACTAGTAGCTTATTTTTGACGAGTACGTACTGGTAATAACATATACCATAATGTACGTCATGTGATCGCTGTGATAGTCGAATATCTCTATACAATTATTGTTACAGCATACGAGGTACGACTTTCTATTAATGTTTTGTTTTAAAAATGCGCAGAGTGTTGTTTGAGAATGCTGTAAAGAGGTCGAATCACCAATAGTTAATACCTCTACTGTTTCAAATTGTTATTGTACATTCGTCTGTAACGTTTTGGTTGCGATTTGTAAACGGACACAAAAAATGACGAGTGACAATGAGAGTTTAAAGTACTATCGGTTAGGAGACGTAAAATCTGTGTTTTACATTCAGGACTTTGTAACAGAAAAAGAACACAACGAATTATTAGACAATATCTACAACAAATCTGATGTAAAGTGGACACAACTTTCAAATAGACGATTGCAAAACCATGGAGGGTTACCGCACGAAAAGGGAATGATCGCACAACCTCTGCCAACATGGTTACTATCCGTATCAGACGATCTTAGACAGCAGTGGAAGATATTCGGGGATAGATCCCCAAACCACGTTTTAATTAATGAATACGAGTCTAAACAAGGAATCATGCCACATAAAGATGGACCGGTGTACGAGCCAATAGTATGTATTCTTAGGTATGAACATGTTTCGCTACTAACGAAATAATAGTTTAGAAAGTGGTATTTTGATAACATTTAACGTAGATGAACACGATGACGAATATATAGAACAAAGAAAAGAATTAGAGCCACATCAGAAACATTTTTCCGTGTTCATGGAACCACGATCAATGTTACTGTTCTCAGAAGATGTGTACCATCATTATTTGCACTCGATTGAGGAAGAAGAATCAACCACGCTAACAGAAGATAAGAACATTCTCAATCTGGATCAGTTAAAGGGTTTAGAATTGGGAAGCACGATTCAAAGAACAAAACGTGTTTCTCTTACTTATCGAATTGTCAAAAGAACAATTAGCAAGAATAAATGGATTCGTTTATAATAACGAATCAACAATGTACCACTTAGTACTGTCCACTGTTCGCATCAATCTGAGGTCATCGCGTAATATTCATTCTTGTTCTCCCATATCGACATTATATTCTTTGTTCGTTTCGCAGGTAAAGCAATGGTACTGAATGTGCTTTTTTCGTTTTCCCATCTTCACTTTGCATGTTTCTCCAGGTATTAGCAGTGTATTACACTTTTTGCAGATTGT
>JAESGV010000365.1_pt1 | contig 20000 bp, 20 predicted proteins | sample 9269781 | NCBI WGS metagenome assembly JAESGV01 (sample SAMN15741586, study PRJNA653496) | algae metagenome | isolation source: Tildeniella torsiva UHER 1998/13D and co-occurring heterotrophs from... | place: Slovakia: Slovak Paradise National Park, Hrabusice, Kosice Region | collected 2000-01-01
TAGTGCGTACAAAATGTTGAAGATTATTGGTGCTGATATCATGCAGCAGAAGCCTAATTGCTCGACGTAGTTATTTTGCATCGTATGTAGTAGATTTTGTACCAAGTGACGATCGAAAGAAAGCGTTTGTACTCCAGACAAGTCAACAATTAATCCTATCTTTTCAGATTGTGGATTTGCGCGTAGAGTACTCTCAATCTATAATTATTAAAAACTTTTTGATGGAACTCACTGTGTAAACAACTAGACGTAATCGTTCCTCTACGGGACCATCTGATGGACTATCAAAACGCAATCGTATCATGACTACTGGAATTCCATTCTTGTCATATGAAGGCAGCCTAAATATTTTCCCCTTTTCTTGCAATGTTAGTACAAGTAATCAAGTACATACTGTTGAGCACTTTAATTTCCGACAAGGGAATTGCGTATGGTTTGTACTCACTTCTCCACTTCAATGCGGCAGTGAGCATCTGCATTCCTTTGTTTATGTCGTACCCATTTCCGACTAAAAATCGAGTGATGCATTTCTCATCACACCACGCACGTTCTTCGTCACCGTACTTGTCTAGTTCAGCTTCAAGTCGTTTCTTCATTTCCAGTATGAGTGCATGTGAATTAATTGGTTCGCTTCCTTGGTGTGGATGGGTGTTTGTCATTGTTGATTATTATTTTGTGGCGTTTACGCTGAGTATTTAAGCTTGAGCTCTACCCTCCACTGTGCTGCTGTTAAAGTCGGTAAAATCAAAGTTTGTTGCGGGAATTACGATTACCCCTCAATTCGCTCACAACACAGCATGTTTACAGTGACTACGATTACTTGCAAGATCTGGATCATCTAGTATAACATTTCTAATTGAATCTGATGCAAATGTCCGAACAACCAGAGCATGTCAAGCTAGGGCTTTCATGGATTGACATTACTATCGTTGCCGTGTATCTTGTTATTATTGTTATTGTTGGTTTGTTGAGTGGAAAACTACAAGCATTTATACAAAGACGTTCGCGCACAGTAAAACCACCAACAAACGATCATCAAGAATTAAACGATGAAGAAACAAATGCAACACAAACAGATGTTCCACCAGAAACAACGGATACACAAGAAAACGCACCTGTAGAAGAACCTAAAATGAACGAAGTAGATGAATATTTTTTGGGCAGTCGTTCTATTCCATGGTGGGCGCTCGCTGCGAGTGGTATGGCGTCTAATCTAGATGTATCAGGAACGATGATCAATTGTGCGATGATATATGCACTAGGAGTACGCGGAATGCTAATAGAAATGCGTGGAGGCCTGACTCTCGCGTTGGCTTTTTTAATGGCGTTTTTAGGAAAATGGCACAGACGTTCTGGTGTTATGACACCTGCAGAATGGATGATCTTGCGTTTCGGAGAGGGAAGACAAGGCGATGTCGCACGATTAAGCACAGCCATAACTTCTATTTTATATTCGATTGGACATATCACCTATTTTGCTGTCGGAAGTGGCATTTTTATGGCAGAGTTTTTTGACATACCCGATCTAATCGGAATAAGGAGGGAGTTTTGGGCTGCTATTATCATGACCACATTGAGTATGATTTACACTGTCGCGACTGGTCTAAGTGGAGTTGTATGGACTGATGTATTTCAAGGATTTACAATCTTTGCTGCAATTGTCATCGTTTGCATCAAAGCGATGGTCACAGTCACATTACCAACCACATTCCAAATTTCATCACTTTTGTACAACGGAACGTCGGTCATACAAACAACTACATGGAGTGATTGGTCGAGTCCACTACCTGTATGGAAACTCGATTTTGATTCCAACTCGCAGTACAGTGTTTATAACATGTTTGGCATTGCGATCATGTTGTACGCGTCAAAGTTACTTTTAGAAGGATTTGGAGGACCAACTGGTTACGCAGCACAACGATACTTTGCTGCAAAAGATGAAAAAGATGCTGCAAGAATGACAGGACTATGGATTTTCTTACTATCATTCCGGTGGCCATTTATCGTTGCTGTTTGTATGCTAGGAATCTATTTTGGAAATGGATATGGAGGTCAAGTGATTCCTGATCCTGAGATTGTACTTCCACGTGTAATTGCAAGCATGTTACCTGTTGGAGTGAAAGGAATTGTAGTAGCAGCGATGATTAGTGCTGCCATGAGCACCTTTGATAGTACAGTCAACGCAGCAGCAGCCATTGTCGTCAAAGATGTTTATCATGCGTACATTCACAAAAACGCAACACAAAAAGTTTTGATCCTAGTTGGAAGAGTCAGCTCCATTGTTTTAGTATGCATAGCCATGCTTTTTATGCTCGCAATCAAGTACGTTTTCGTTACAATTTTTAACCAATAGAAACGTGAATGATGTTTGGGGTTGGATCACTATGTCATTAGGAGCAGGTATGATTATACCATACTTGATGAGATGGTACTGGTACAGAACGAATGGATATGGTTATGGTGCGAGTTTATTCATTGGAGCCTTCTTTGCTGTAGTTGCAAAAATTATTTTTACGGCAACTGGGTACGAGTTACCAGAATATTACACAAGTGTGATTATTAGCGCAATCAGTTTTATCTCTTGTGTAGTTGTTTCTTTACTCACTCCAGCAACATCACCTGATGTGCTCGTAAAGTTGTAAGTTAGTCTTTTGATCATTAACCTCTAGTTATGCACTAACACAACCTTTTGGAATATGGTATCCAGTAAAACGACGTTTCAAGGAGACATTCACAAAAGAAATCATGAAAGATTCTATTTGGGATCTTATAACACTCGCAGCTGCTCTACCGTCGCAGTATTTACTGTACATTGTTTGGATGGCGATTGTTATGCAAGCGTGGATTGTATTTGGAGTTTCAAGTACAATTGTAGTCGTTCTATCCGTAGTGCTGTACTTTACTTGGCTACGCAGGTTAAATTATCAAAGTTTGAACAAGAGACAAGTGGAGTACAAAGACGAAGATGAAAGTATGCCGGTAGAACTTGAAGACGTGACAGCAGATACAGAAACGATGGTAGAGGATCAAAAGTAATGTAAAACTAGAACTAATTTATTTCAAACAATTTTACAATGGTACATGCAAGCAACATCTCGGTAGCAACATATCCGCGTACCCGTTACGTTACTTTGTCTCGTCTTGCTATGCACTCAGAGAAGGAATAGGCCACAAGAGTGAATGGGTAAATTACCTATCTGCAGAAGATTTCAGCCAAGACAGTGATAGAACTTTATTGCGGCAATTCATCAAACAATCGACAACAGGATCAGATTTTAGAGCATTGATTGAAAGAGTACAGAAAACTTCCAAAAGCTACCGTAAAAGTGTATTTGAATGAGAAGTTGCTTGACGAGAACGGGTCTCCTTCAAAATCTATCCAAGAGCTAGCAATAGATGCAGACAACGTTGCCATTTTGAACATACTCCAAAAAAGCAAAGATGTAGCAAAGGAAAACAATCTGTTTGAATCTGCTGCAAAGTACAAGAGCTATGATGCTATGTTAGCTTCACGCTCAAAAAAGATAAGACGATCACACTCTCAACTGCTTCTAGAAGCTATTCGTTGGTACGCCACAGCTAAAGCAACTGTAACACAGAAAGCAATTGTTAACATTATCGACACAATAGATATGATAAAGAGTATCATCAAAGTACCTGCAAAAGACAGTGATGCAATAGATGAGACTTCGTTCATCAACCATTGCAGTACGTTCCAACTATTATGCGCAAAAGGAAATCAATCTATTATCTCTGCTCTACTTCATAGCATCAAAAAAGCTGAGCTACTGGAGATGGCCATGAAGACAGAACCAACATTTGATAACAACTTTTTCCACTTTCTTTGTATTGGAGACAACGTGACAAAGCTTATGACCAAGTCAGATCAAACGCGTTCTTCATCAAGCTTGGTCGCTGCAATGCTCAAGACAAAGTTTATACAAGAAAGTGGAATTCTCACTCAGGTTAACAAGCACGGTGACACACCCTTACATCTGTTGAGGGATCATTAAAGGAAGATAAACAAAGTGAAAATCTCAATCTATACAATACTACAAAAACTTGGTTGTTTGCTCTTGTGTTCGTGTAACATTGCTTCCATTTTGGGATACTTTTCGCAACACTTCAACAAGTGTGGTGTGACGTTGATGTACGCTCGTTCGTCAGCTAAAATAATCTTGAGCAACTCAACATCACCACTAGTAACGGCCATCTGTGCAGCATAGTCATACTCCTTTATAGCATTTACTCTTGGATCATTCACCAACATTCTAACCATTTCTGTATGTCCTAGTTGAACAGCAGTCCGAAAATGCACATTATCTTTCAATGCGGCTGCAAAAAATGGTGTGCCAAGTAGTGCACCCAATATTTGTAAATTATTTGATCTCATGGCAGCGTTAAAAATCATAGATGATAACTTTTCATTAAAGGGTACCAAGTGGATGTTACCGAGCAAGAAGCGAAAAGAACGCATTTTTCTATGCTCTATACTGCGAAGTAATGACTCGCATGAATAGACAGAATTAAATGCAAATCTTGAAATTGCTTGAATGATCTCTTCCGAGTCACTTTGTATCGCGAAATATGTGATTGTGATATTGTCTATCAACTCATGAATACCTTGTTGTATGCCTCGTTTCACTTGGGCTAGGTTACCTTCTAGAATGCTGAGCGCGAAGCTGCCTCTACCAAAATCGATTTTCTTTACTCGTTTGTCATACACGAGTAGTCGCAGTAATTCTATGTTTGATATGCTGTACAAATAGTAACGAATTATTTTCCTGGATCTGCTCTTTGATCTTGCATGAGAGGTATAATGATTTTTGGGTCGCCTTTGCTGCATATTTCGTCTATTAAGGCATCATTAATAGTTTTTGCATCTACGTGATGCACAGTAGATAGTACTAAATTGTAGTAACGACATTCTACCGCGTGGTTGAAAACTGTTTCGATTGTTGATGTTCTACATCGTGTGTCGGTGAGTAATCGCCCTAACAATTCTTCCGTGGCAGGAACTTTGTCGTTGTCGAAAATCCGTTTGTGACATACCCAATCTACTACACTTTTTGGGTTAAATGGGAACCTGCAGCCGTGTAGATGAAATATTCGTGTTAAGACGGTGAATAATTGTACGTGTTGATTTCGTTCAGGCGCAGTAAAGTTACCGATGTTGGCTTTGATAATATCGTCATGAATCGAGTCGAAAATATCTGGATTTGATAGGCACGTTATAATCTGCTTCTGTACCCCGCGAGAAACATATAATGTACAAAGCAGATCGTTCCATCGAATAAATGGTGCGATAGAAAACCAAGTATCAGTTGGTAAAGAAGGTGTTTCGTCTCTTCTGCGCTTGTTTGCCATGTCTTCTGTCAAATCTAACCGTTACTCATTTATAATATATCCTTCTCTCTAATGACACGTTTGGAAATTAACTAATGTACAAAGCTAAGAAGCTAAGGGTAGCAATTTGTACTGCTTCCGAAAGTATGTGGTTCAATATGTTTGATGTATGAGTAATTTATATGCACGATACTTTACGCAAAGTTAGCAACCTAGTTCAACTGCCAGTAATATTTGCATAGTAGTCTTGCCTACTGGCAGGGTTGTCTAGGTTCCAAAACTTTTACACAAACAGGAATGTACAGACGAGAGGAGCACACAACCCTCATAAACGAAGAAGAGCCAAAAAAGAATTCTAAATTTACAGTCGCGTGTATCTCGCTACTAGTTGCTTCTAATGTACTTTTAATCGTTGCCTTGGTAATGGTCGTCATATATTTCACTTTAGGCTTCCCATACAACCCAAAACTATACCAACAAATTATATATCCTGAAAAACTAAGACCTGATGGTTCAGTAACAGTCGGTATGTTCAGTCCTGCGAGTCCCGTTATTGATTCTGTCGGCAATATTACTGCATACAAAGAAAAGGTGATCAGTCAAGTATCAGAACAGTTCTACGGCACAAAAGTGAAATTTTCTGCACACTCATTCGATAAAGATGGCTATTTGGCAGGTACCGACGAAGCACGAGTGAGCGACATACACGCACTATTAGAAGACTCTGACGTAACATTTTTAATGGCCAATCGCGGCGGATGGGGCTGTAATAGAATTCTTTCCAAGATTAATTACGATCTTGTGAAACAGAATCCTGTAGTGATCATGGGTTACAGTGACTTAACGGGCTGCCTAAACGCAATTTTCTTCTCCACTGGTATGATCACTTTCCACGGTCCAATGGGTGTTAACTCGTTCACAAAAGCATACAATGGCACTAGTATCGTGAATCAGAACACATTATGGGTACAAAAACTTTTATACTCGAACGAGTTGGTCAAGTATGTCCATCCAGTGCCAAACTCACATACTGTAATAAAGAGTGGAAAAGCAAAGGGTCGTTTGATCGGTGGAAATATGTCAGTATTTGTAGCCATGATTGGTACCAAATATTTGCCACCAAATAGTTTCTTTTCTATTGATTGGAAAGATGTTGTTTTATTTTTTGAAGATGTCACTGAATCTCCACAACATATTGACAAATTTTTAACACAGTTACGCGATGCTGGTATTTTAGATAACGTGGCAGGATTTGTGTTTGGAACGTGTAACGATTGCGGAAGTACTGCTGATGAAATTACAAGTGTGTTGAGACAACATGTAAAGAATTGTCCTGCGTTCACAGGTGCACTCATAGGTCACGATGGACAACAATTTACTTTACCAATTGGTGGATTAGCAGAAATCGATAGCGATGCAGGAGAGATTACACTTTTGGAGAAAGCACTTTCAGATTAAAGTGGAACTTTTCGGTATGAAAAAGTACTTGTCAAACGTTGCGATAAATAATCTCCAAATTGCATACCTTGAGCTGCATAATTTTCTCCACTATCATGATCTATTATTTTTTCTAATTTTGTCTCATAATTGGGTTCGAAAAAGAATGGAATCGAGTATCGTTCTTTTGTTATGTTCTCTTGTTTCATCACTACGCGATGTGTTGTTGCTTTGTATAAACCATTTGTCCAAACTTCCAACGCATCTCCAATATTGACAACTAGTGTTTTTTCTATTGGCGGAACACTTATCCACTCTTTGTTGTGTTGAATTTCGAGTCCATCGTTGTTGGTATCTTGTAAGAGAATTGTTATGCATCCATAATCGGTGTGCTCTCCTGCTCCCAGATAGATTTTATCTTGTGAGTTTGGTGGGTATGTTTGTAAGGCTGGATAGTGTAACATTCTCATGAGGGCGAGTGGTTCTGTGAATAGTTGATCGAAATGGGTCATTGGTAGTTTTAACGCTAGTGCGAAGCCATGCAATAGTGCTTTTCCGATTCGTAACAGTAACGAAAAATAGTTTTTCATGTCGTGTTGCCATTCTTGAGTCATATAACCTGGCCATCGATTCTTCGCACGAGAGAACTCGTGATCTGTTGTGTAGTGTATGGTATCTAGACCAATATCGAACCCTTCTTTGACGTCAAGTACTTGAGTCACAGTGGCGGTGTCATCAACGTTTTCATCACCAACTGCCAAGTAACCACGATGTTGGCCGTGCTTTTTCATCGATAATTCTTCTTTTTGTTCGTGTGTAGAAATGGAAAAATATCGTTTTGCTTGTTCAAAGGTTTTTTGTATTGTTTCCCAATTAATTTTGTCAGAACAAATATAAAAGAAGCCGAATTCCGTGCAGTACTTGTGTATTAATTCTGCAGTTTGTTGTTTGTCATCTATTGTACTATTCTCATCGAGGAGGGAGCTGATATCGACAAACGCATCAAGCTTCATTTTCTGAAAAGAACGAAAGCAAACTAGATTACAACGTTTACCAACTCCAAAAACTTAAAAACTGTTCCACTGTTCTAGTGCGAAATAGTGCCCAAGCATCTAACGTTTAGTATTCAATACAAATTCTGTATACAAATTCTCCTACAAGAGCTTTGTAATTTACTGCATCTTTAGCGTATTAGCTTCGCTCAGTGCAGTCAATGGATTCGGCAAAATGCTACCTGGATGAGCTATTTTCAATTTTCGGATCAATAATCTGCGACATCATCACGATACTATTTAAAGATAACAAATTTAGATCATTGTTTTAAAAAAAAATAACTCACAATGAACCAACAGTACGGCTACACTCGACCACAAGAAACAGTTAATCCATACGAAGATCAGCAACAGTACTATCAAGCACCTGGTGCGGTCGTAGAAAAAACAATTACGCAGCAAACATACTACGAGCAACCCCAACCATATGTACAACAATCAGCATACCAACAAACACAATACTACAATGACTTTGACTACATGGGAAACGAACAATACGTAGAACAACAGCCTCCAAACATTAGTGTAGATTTTTACCAACAAGCCCCATCATACACCATTGTTCGTAGAAACTCTTTTTCAGAAACAGATAGAAGTATGGGTTCCCGCCCAAGTACCATGGAATCTTCATTCTATAAGAAAGGTCCTCACTTCCGCGTCGATTCATTCTTTGATACTATTCCCGTCAATCCTCACGCTAATGATCCCGTTGGTGATTTGGATGACTTTTTCGCAGAGTTTGAAAAGAAGGCTACTATAAGAGCAAAGAGTCCTATTCCAGAACGTAAAGAAGCAGTTGCCAAATCGCGAGATATACTACTCCAAGAGAATTTGGCTCGCCTTAGAGGACTTGGATTCGATGAGGAGGAAAGAAATATTCAACTACTTAAAGCGTACGAAGGAGATGTCGATAAGGTTATCAGACATTTAATTGATATCGAACGATTACGTGTACAAGTGAACGAAAAGAAATTGACAAAGTCACCAAAATCTCCTATTGGTGCCAAAGGTGTTATTGTTACGCCAAAATCAACACTGCGTGCTTCAGAGCAACGATTCACCATCAAAGTCGGTGACTTGAAGAATCTTACCTACACTATTGCTATTGAAGATGACAAAGGTGCTCCAGCCTACAAGGCAGTTTTACTCTTGCACTCGTGCATCATTTTGAAGGACAAGAACAATAACACAATTTCTCGTGTTGTCAAGGAAGATATTCATTTGCACCCAACATACAGTGTATCAAGAAACGGTCGCAAACTAGCAACATGCAAGGAACGTTTCAAACTCTCACTAGAACGCAAATTCAACTACCACATGTTCACTGGAGACGTAATCAAAATGAATGGTAGCTACGGTAAAGATTGGGTATTCCGCAAGGGAGGTGTAGTAATAGGTACGCTAACAGAAAAGAAGAAAAAACACTATGAAATCACAACCAAGAGTCAATTAATTCCACATATCATCACATTGGCGATGATCATGCTTGAGCGTAGAGCAACAAGCATGAGAGCAGTTGTTCTTGTGTAAGAATTGTACATAAAAAAAATAATTTAATTACCCTTTTCGTTTCTTTCTAAAATATCGTCCAAGTCGTCCAGATCTTCATCTGTGGCAGAATCTTCGTTTACTGTCATGTCAGTGATGGTCTTGTTGTTTTTCATGGCAATAATGAGCTGAGGAACTTGGGTAATTGAAGTTCCCTCCAAATACAGTCTCTTAATCGTCTTGTTTGTCTTGATCAACTCGACTAGGTTTGGTACAGCAGCGTTACCAACTGTTTTTGCGTTTGTCAAGTCCAGAGTTGCAACATTTGTGTTTGCTAACAACGATTTGCATAATTTGTCAACTTGTTCGTTAGTGATGGCACGTCCTTGGAAATTCAATCTCTTGATGTCTGGGTCGTCGTGATTTACTTGTTGTGTCATATACACAACATCCATTTCTTTTATTTTTGCTTCTCTGTTCTCGGTTTCTGCAGAAATTTGATCCATCTCAGTGTAGAGTTTGGCAACAAACAAACGGCACTCGTTGAACTGAAGACGACCGTCTCCGTTCAAATCGTTTGCTTTGATAAAGTACTTAATTGCCTCTCCCTGTACTTCGAAGCCCATATCGGCTAAGAAGAACTGAATTTCACTCTCATCTAACTCGCCATTACCATCAGTGTCGAACTTGCGAATAGTGTCGTCGATTTTGTAGCGAACGTAGTGTGGAAGAGCCATGTAGTCATTGTACATGTTCAAAAATGTAGAGGCTACAGCTTCTTTGATTTCTTCGTCAGATGAGGCGGAACTGAGTTTCGTGAGAGCATCTTCGGGAAGTTTCTGAAATTGTTAACAAGAATTCAATACTTACGTCTCCGAGAAGACTTTTAAGGAACGTTTCTTTATCTTTATCACTGGAAGAGAGGTAGTTCTCAATTTTTTGCTGCTCGTCGCGTGGAAGCTGTTTGAAGTGGTGCATTGATGTGTTTGATAGGTCGTGTCACGTTTACAAAAACTAGTTCCCACGCAGCTTTTATTGCCACTGAGCATGTATTTCATTCAATAGGTCATTAAACACTCGCTCTACATTCGTTCCGTCCTTTGCACTAGTTTCAAAATACTTGACACTAATTTTCTTGATGAGCTCGTTAGCTTGGTATTGTGTTACAACTCGTTTCTCCACTAAGTCAGTCTTATTTCCAACTAAATATATTATGACATTTGACGGAGCATGTTTTTTGATTTCTTGTAGCCATGAATGCAAACTATTGAACGTTTTTTCAAATGTCATATCGTAAACTAGTATCACGCCGTTTGCACCTTGATAGAATGCGTTTGTTATATGCCGAAAATTTGGTTGTCCTTTGCATTTAAAAGATTTAAACTTTAACAAACCTGCAGTGTCAAATATATTTGCTTTGCAAACTTCTTCACCTAGTGTAATTTCTTTCGATAAGAAATCAGCGCTAATAGAGTATGAAAAATCGAATAAATAGAGCTAATACCCAACTGTTGTCTTTGTGTCCAATCTGAATTTCTTGGTATCGTACCGCTCGATAAGTGACGTTTTCCCTCCACCTGGGTCACCGCATAAAACAATTTTAATGTTTTTCTGTCTTGTTTTCAATTCTATATCTGTACTAGGCTCTTCTACGTCAAAGTTGTTTTCGAGCATGTTGTCTACGGAAAGCGGAGAGCTCATGCTCTCACTCGTTGATGTTACACCCAGCCACGACCACATTTGAAATTTCTTGTAAAATTTGTAAAGCAAACATTCCAAGATGACGCACTCGTTCGAAGATGTGTCCATCATGTACACTGGTTCTATAGCTCACGAAAACCCGTTCTCTCGCTTCAAGATGTTAATGAGGAGATCTAGAGCTCCATTTTCAGACTATTTCGCTACTTACAGTCATTTCGATTTCTTACACTCATGCATTCACATTTGGCGCTCGGAAACTGGGATAAACGTTCGTTCTCTCGTAGTGCCACAAAATCATGGTTATACGAAACCTATTGTACTCTTTTTACCACGCCAGCGACTAGCCATATTTACATCTCAATTGTTCATTGTCGAAATAGCAAGCGGAAAAACTTTGGAAACAATCCCACTTGCAAACCAAATTCTCAACTCATTTTGGATAGAAGACAGAATGATGACGATCGACATTGCAGGAAAGTTCGAGTCATGGCCCAACATGAAACCAAAATACCTGTATACCTGTAAAGAGACTATAGAACAAGCTATACAAGTATCTGAATTTCTTATCATTCGCACAAAACACGCTACAACAAGAGTCAACACAATAATCTGCATAAACGCATTATCAGGATCACACTATCAAGTTGAAACAGGTAACATCGAGTGCATCGGAAGTGCGGGTGCAGAAAAATTCATTACAATATCAGACAAGCATAAATGTACAGTATACTCTGCAAGATCTGGAGTAGAAATCAAATCTACAATCATTGATCAATATGACATACACATCACATCTGCAGAGTATGTAGGTGGAGAAACAGTTGCAATAACGTATGCGAGGAATTTAGATGAGTATACATGGGGTTCTGAGGTGTATTTGTATGATATCGAAACACTGAGACAAGTCAAACGAGTAAACATTTTACAAAAAGCGAAAACGTTACGATATTTGGGTGGAGAATACATGATGCATATTGGAAATACAGGAATAGTGTTTATCGTTGATCTAACAAATGGACGATGTGTTCAGAAACTAAGAGGAGGACCATTCAATGGTAAAAACAATATCGTTGCTACATTCTCACCAGAAAGAACAACGTGGCAAGTGAACGATTGTGATATCAAACCAAATCATGGTGTATTAGTGAGTGTACCAAAAGGGAATCACCCAGATAGAGCTCCAGTAGAAACAGAAAATGGATGTACAGTTTGTTAAATTTATGAAAATCTTGACACTGCACGTTTGGTTGTTTTCACTCGTTTTGCAATGCGATCATCTTCCTCTGGTTGACTATCGTCATCACTTTCAGTTTCATCTCCAGATTCAATCTCTTCATCTTCTCCACGTTTCCTCTTTCCTCGTTGTGCTTTTGGTATTCGTTCTTCAAACTCGATGGCTTTTCTATTCAAGTATGCAAGTCTATCTTCTCCAGTTGAAATGTATTCGTCAATGGCATCGTGTAGCGCTGCACTGTAATTCAATGTTTCAATGACACCATCTACCATTGTTTGTAAACCTTTTTCGACAAATGTCATCGCATTCACAGTGAATTGGTAGTTAATCTTGTTCTTGTGTTCTGGTAACAATCCTTTACATGTTTTCGCTATCATCTCAATACCAGCCAGTGTTTGATCAAATTCAACAATCTTTTCTGCTTCCCAATTGTTACGATTCTTTAACAACTTTAACACTTGTATACGGTCATGGATAGACATATGTGCCATACGCGTCATCGTGGTAACTTGTCCCTTGATGTGGTCACTCAACAACTCATGAATAATGTCATCAATGGTAGCGTAATTTGATCCTTGAATGTACTCTGCTACTCTTGGTTTGCAAAAGTCGAGTCGACTATAAATAAATCCAAGTTTTGTAACTTTGTTCATCAAATATTCTTCTCTTGGGATCATATCTTTGATATTATCGAATTGTGTGAATAACGATTTGCACAACGGTGGTAAATTGTCGAATCCATTTTCTACTTGATTTTTCAGTTCTTCGAGTGCTTGCTTCTTGACCTCTTCCGATCGCTGTTTTGCATCGTCTTGTTTTATCCTTTTCACTAAATATTCAAAACTACTTCCAGAGCTACAATAATAGTTACGACGATAGTGTTTGTGAAGTTGTAACAATTCTTCGAAGGTGTACTCGACACCAAGTGATTGTTTCAACGCTGCGATTTCTTGTTTGGCTTTTTGGTATTCTTTTGCTAATTCTATGGCGTGGGAGGTAACGTTGCCTGTGATTTCAAACTCTGAATTATTGACGATATGTTTGGCATCTTGTTCTGGTATGTTGTGTACTTGTTGCAGGGTCTTCTTGAGTTCGTCTCTATAAATTAATTTTCTCTTGATAACGGAAACTGTTTTCGCTGCTATTCTGTAGTTACGGTCTTGTTCATGTGTATATCTTTCCGAAACGATTCTTCTTATTTCGCACAAGTCGTATCGAATTTGACCATAGCGTTTGTATTGAGTTAATCGCTTTTTTTCATCTTCTGTGAGCTCTGTTAACGAGCGAACTGGTTTTATATTCTTTCTGCACGTTGAGCACACGTAAATTTTGATTTTCGTGTCGTCTATTTCGAGAGCTTGTCGTGCTCGTTTGGATCCTTTTCTGTTAATTTTGTTGTAGCACTTGGCGCAAATGTATACTCGTTCTGTGATTTCTAAAATCACTGCTTCTTTGTACGTACAGGCAACATGACCAGGCTTATCGTTGATGGAATATCTTGCGTAGCTTCTTTTGTCTTTGATGTTAAAAAACACCTCCCATAGCTCTTCTCTTTCAAAAATTTCATAAAACTCTCTGCATACTAATCCGAAACTACAAAGGTCTTTTGGTTCCAGAAAAGAAGCAATTATTGAGTACACATCGTTGGGAATTCGTTCAGTGTTTATACCATCGGTAGTTCTCCACTCCATTGCTGCTATTGGGTTCTGTGGGTTGTGTTTTGTTATCTGACAGCATGTGATTTACAATAGAGCACAGGTAGAGCATTTGCAATAAATTAAGTGTTTTTATAGATTGTCTTGAGAAGCGTCAACACCAACTTTGGTATAGTGCTTATAACCAAGCTTTCTCATGAACTTTCTAGCATGTGGACATACACCAGCAGTTTGTACATCAGATTGATCATTAGTAGCACTGTCTGAAGCACCCATACCAGCAAACACGACATCGTTTTGGTTAACGACAGCGTATCTGTGTGACTTCTTTTCCAACAAATCAATGTCATCAACTTGCATATCTTCGTCCAATACAACACGTACATTCACATCTGACTCTCCAGTGAATTTCAATAAAATTCCAGCTTCCATGTTATTCTTTCCCATGTTGGTAGTATCAGTAGTGTGCAGGAAGAAGTGAACGTTAGACCATGCTTCTGCATTGAAACCTTTTTGCCAATTTGCAACTTCTGTAGCGAGACCAGTACCTGCCAAGGTGGCAGCACGAGTAATGACGTACATCAAGTTTCCTATAATGGAATGGAAAAAGTCGATCAACTCTTTTTGTGAGGTTTGCTTGTTACCAGAAACTCTTTGTACAAAAGTGTTGGTTTGGTCAATCAAAGCAGTCAAATTAGTCTTGTCGTCTGTAGTGAAATAATCTGCCATTTGTACGGCAACGCGCATGTCACCACTTGCGAGTGTAACTAAATTGTTGATGCTATTAAGTGTATCTCCGTCCAACTCGACAGTACCATTCATTGGTAAGCTCATTTTAACTTGTAGTGCTTGAATAAAATGTAACATTGCAATTGGTACGTGAGTGACTGCTTTGATGTGTGCGAAAAAGTCTGGAACGTATGGTCTTAGAGTACAATACGCTGGGTCACACTCTCCACGTTTGCCTTTGTATACATCAGCAGCCTGTTTGTAGAATCTGATTTCATGAAGTTCCTCGTACACAAACGCGACTGGGTAGGGTGCGATATCTGTGTCTAGAACAGTTTTCTTGTTGTTATCGTATGCTTTTGTGAACACGGCGTTGACTCGTGAGAAGGTATCCTCACTTTTTGCTACGATTGCGAGTACACTCACAAGGAAGAGTACAATAACGAGAAAGACTACGAGGTAAGACACGCGCATGTTCTGATTTCTTGTGACTGTAACGGATAGGTGAGTGATTGACGTCAAGCCCAGAAAAAGAAGGTGTACAATTTAATGGAAATGAAATTATTTTTATGAAACTGTAGAGCTTTTGAAGTCTCGTAACTTGTGTCGTAGACACCAGAATTTTATTGAAATTAACTTTCATTTTTACAAAATGCCAAAAACCTTTAATGTTCAGCGCTGCCTTGTACACACGGTACGATATCGACATTATTCTACCACACCAGAACCTATAATATTTGATAACGACGCAGAAGCGAAACAACAGCGAGAAGAACTCGAAAAAGAAGCAAAACTAAAAAAGCGAAAAATGTGGACTTGGGCTGCGATTGGAACTGTAAAACATTTCCCAAATTATTTAACATGCTTTGTAGTGTTTAGTCATTGGAGCGAGCTCGCAATACTTTATCTATCAGTATTTAAAAAAGCACAATGAGGAACAGAAGCAACTTCAACTCGAATACTCCCGAAAAACATCAATGAGAGTACGATGATACACTTTTGCGCAAAATTTTTTAAACACCAATATACGAGGCCGCTAAACGAAACAGAGAAATGAACAGTGAAAGAGGACAAACAAAGTTATGCATAAATTATGTTTATAGAACTAATACAGACGCTAGTCCTGGATGAATCTCGACAAATGTAGTTGTATATTCACCTTCCTCTCCATCGATCGACAGATGGGATCCTTTAGTAACAGGTTCGAGCTTGAATACTTGAGTTTTGTCACGGAGAATCGTCTCGTGGTGAATTGTTTGCTCTTTGGGAGCTGTCTTGTTGCGTAAAAACATTTTTAAGAATTCCAATCGTGAGAATGTACTTTTCTTGATCCATAAAATGTCCATATACGCAGAATTAGCGTAGGCTGTTGGAGCTAAAGCATGATCGCGAGCAATATGTGATACGTTGCATGACTGAACTGCAAAAAAGTTTTCTTTGATTGAAATGGCCTTCGATTCTTTCTTGCTTTCCTTGCCGAAGCACTCTGGGAAAAATTCTCGAATTTTCGGACAATCAGGACCATTAACTACTCCAGCGACATGCTCTTTTAAGCTTGGTTCTTCTACTGGTTTCAAAGATTGATTTTCTCCATTTTCTTCCCCCACATCTGCTATTTTGTCTTGGTAGATGTTAATACGTTGTTTCTTGTGTTTTGTCTTTTGGTTGCCCAAGTTTCCTGGATCATTAGGGTCCATTTCTCCAGTTTCGCTTTCATACTTGATGTAGCTGAGTTCACCATCATAGCTATGTCCTCTTACAATCTCGATAAGAGCTCCAACAATGTTACGGACTGGTCCTAGCTTCAATCGTCGCAAGTGATCAGTCTTGTGTGTAACATTAGCAAGGAATCCCCACATCACAGTCAAGAAAGAATAACGTCTCTTTCCGTTTTGTATAACAGAGCTAACATCAAGTGGTTTTTGGAATCCGCGCACAAGAGCGAAGGCGCTTAGCTCCAGAGTGTTCTTTGACCCGTACAAACTTGCAGCTAGTGCATTGCTAGTACCCATAGGAATAGGACATAATGGTGTCTTGATCGCTGTTCTCCAGTCTTTTCTCTTCATGAGGCCACTCATGCATTCGTGAGTAGTGCCATCTCCTCCTCCGCATCCAATAGCATCGTATCGATTCAGACTAGTTTTAGATACAATATCTTCTCCATGATTTGGTCGTTCAGTATACACCAAGTCATATCCAAGTACATGACTGCAATCTTCTAAAATTGGTTTGACGATGTTTTCAAATTGCATCTTTCCTGTCTTTCCACCAGACATTGGATTGATGACTAACAGTGCGAAACGTTTTGGGACGTGGGCTACTGGCTCTGGTAAATCGTACAAGTATTGATTAATTCTTTTGCTCCATTCTTGATAGTCTTTTGTTGCGAATACAAATTCGTTACGTTCTACTTGATTTACGAGTGCGTAGACGATAAACTTGTCGGATGATTCTTTGCATGCGTATACTTCTTTCTTCAAGTCCAAAGTTACGGTTACACCTTTAGCTTGAATTTTTAACATTCTTTTTGTTAATGTTGCTTCAGCGCCTTCTTTCATATATTGTACTTTGCCTGAGTATTCTACTGGCAATTCATTTTCATCTTCTTCAATTCGTTCTTGTACAACATCCGAGTTTGCATCTGCTATTGCTGCCAAATTGTATTGCACGTCTGAAAATTTTCTAATGAGACTATAGGCTATATATCCCACATGCAGCAATAATGGGAGTAGCACGAATGCAATGAACGATCGCACTAATGTAATTTGTGCAGTGGAGAGGAAAAGCAGTGACGATGCTAGCGCTGCAATAGAGAACGATGTTGTTATAGAGTTGGTGTTCAATATCAACGACTTTGCTGACATGAGGTCTTTTTCTTATATTTTTAGAAAGCTGCTAACTTTAGCGTGTCGCGCTTTCGTTTTTACTTGTCGGTAGATGTTTATAGATTCTTTTGTTTTTTCCGATGCCACTAGACTGGGATCATTTAGCTCGAAGCGAACGAATTGGATGCATCTTGTTTTTTGATCAACAAATTCATTACACTCGCTACTTTTTTGCAATAGTATTGTCAATAATTATTGCATTGTTTGAACACTATTATACAACAATGTTTTCTGATTGTCGTTATCATTTGCATAAATATTTTTTATTCGTCGCTGTCAGCTTTCAAGAACAACCTAAAAAACAACGAACCAATGCGAGCAGTTGCACTCACACTGTTGTTCGTAATTGCTTTCGTGACAGCCAAAAATCTCAGTAAACATAACAAAGTAAAGACTCTATCGGACTCGTTCAATTCTGGAACTTTCATTGATGGTAATAGTAATGAATGGTGGATCCAAGTTGTTGTGGCACCAGGGTCACCCTCAAAAGTCGAATTCATCGCCAATGGAGAAACCATTACTCTAAGAGCAGAAAGTTGGGATTCTACAAAACGTACATTCACTGGAAAACCAACGCACTCTGGCATTTCCCACGGTACTGGCGTAACAATCGTTGCCTACTATCCATCTGGTCCTATTCGCACCTCATTACCCTACAATTTCCATGGTGCACCAAAGTATGATGGTAAAACACCAGTCTCCGGAGGATCTTCACCCCAAGCACCCTCACCAGCCACGCCAATCGGAAAACCACCAGCAGGTATTAACATGGGTAAGATAGTTTCACAAGTGGCCGCGTTTGTCAGAAATACAAATGAATCACCAGCCTACGTTGGTGGCGGCGAAAACGCTCTCCTAAAGAAGTGGAAGAGCAAACTCAACGACGCCATTAGCCACAATGGTGTTTCTGATGCCAAAACAAGGAGCATCATCCACGCATTCTTTGCCCTCGAGAGCGAAACTCTGTACGACGCCAATGGTAACGCACTACGCGACACAGGAAAGGATTATGACGCATTGTCAAAGAATTATTCTCCATTGAATATGAACAAGGACATGTTGAACCACATTCATTTCAAGGGTGACGCCAATCGCTTGAACCGTGCTGAGAACATTAACGACTGTGTTGCCACTTTGTTGTTAGCTATTCAAGAATTATCTCTTGATGGATTTATTAACTTCCATAGAGGAGGCAGAACTGGATACCAACACCCAAACAAGTCAGAGTTCAAGATACCAATGTTTAAGAACGGCATTTTCCACATGATGCAAAAATTCCAACAAGACACTTCATTGTGGAGTGATGGAAGAAAAGTTTGGGCTCAAATTGATTACGTTTAAAAGTATCAGCTACCATTAGCTTGTTGCAGCTGAACTCAAATAAACATTGTAACTGTGGTTGCCCAGAAAATTCTCCAAACCAAGATGAACTTTCAAAAACGCGAAATAGAAACAAATGCAAAAGATCGTTCTCGCGTTACTAGCAGTCGTGCTAGTGTGTGTTAACTGTAATTACGAAGATGGTCAAATCACAAACGGCCTAGTACCTAGAATCGTCAAACAAACTAGCAGATACACCCTATATCAACACGTGTACGGAATTAAGTGGTCGAATGTATACATTGATCAAGCAGATGATCGAGTATTTTTACAAGGTGAACATACACGCTGTCCAAACGGAAACGCATGTTCATCGAATCCAGAATATGTTTTTTTAAACACAAAACTGTCGACGGTGGAGATTGTAGACTGGTCCAAGCAAGATTCGATCGAGAATAAGGCTGCGCCACAAGCACAAGGGCTTACACACTACACTCCGTATATTATCGCTGACTATGCGTACTTTATGGGAGGTTCTACTGGCAGTGTGCCTTTGAACATCTACGTCATGAACAAGAACACAAAAAATATTGCAAAAAGTATGTTGTCGTTGCTGCTTCTAACTATTAGCTTTTGAACTTGCTGGTAAGAGACTTGACACCGCGACAGCAGTAAGAATCGACTATCCAGGACACGCTGTTATTTACGCCGTCTCTGGTACAGAGCTACTACAAATCTTCTGCGAGGAGCACTGCATGCTTTCCCAAACTACGCCAATCGTTGGCTTCTCACCTCTATATTTGGTCAGTGACAATCTTGATACGATCATGTTGATTGCATCCGACAAAACAAACGCTCATCTCACCATCATTCCTATCGATCGCGTTGACAACTCGTTACGATACAACAACACTTTGGATTTAACAAACGTTCACTTTGTCAGTGATACGTATCACACAAATATTGTATCAGCGTTTATCACTACTGCAAGAGAAATGTTCATCACTGTTCAACCATTTGGACTAAATGAGACAAACTCTGGAATCATTAGCAAGATTTTGCTCTCAAGAGAGGAACCAAACGTTCGTTACCAACCAGTGGCAAGAAGAGCACTCTTCTACAGTGGCGCCATCAACTGCTACACTCACAACTC
>JAESGV010000366.1_pt1 | contig 19993 bp, 17 predicted proteins | sample 9269781 | NCBI WGS metagenome assembly JAESGV01 (sample SAMN15741586, study PRJNA653496) | algae metagenome | isolation source: Tildeniella torsiva UHER 1998/13D and co-occurring heterotrophs from... | place: Slovakia: Slovak Paradise National Park, Hrabusice, Kosice Region | collected 2000-01-01
AAAAAGATACCACGTTGAACAAGTTTATTGAAACACTACATCAAGTACAAAACAAGTTTGGTTTCACACAAGAGAATTCTACACAATTGGACGCTGCTGTACAACAATTGCAAGAAATGTTCCCTTCGTATGGCGCTGGATACTTGCAATTGGCGTTAGAGTATTTTGACAATAGTACAGAACGTACACTATCAGCGTTACTGGATAACAATATTCCAGAGTCGTTAGAAAAAGTTGAAAAATCACTAACCATGCAACAATTGGAACATTCTAGACATACTATTGTGGATTCGAGAAAATCAGGTCCACCACAATCACCATTGAGTAGTGGAGATGTTTCACCAATGGTTTGGGAAAATGCAGACTTTTTCGCATCCATGCACATTGGAAAGAAGAACAAGACAAAAGATGTTTTGAATGAACTCCTTGATGATGGTCTAAGACAAAGAATTGTAGAAACATACATGTACGATGACGAGTACGATGATTCTTACGATGGCGTTGCCAATTTTGATGTTGGTGAAGGAAATGCCGAAGAAGATTCTGTTTCTGAAAACTTGGGAATTTTTTCAAGTCAAAAGAATTTACCAACTTCAAATCCAAATCGAAAACCAAAGAAAGAAAAGAAGGAAGAACCACAGAAACAACCTACACCTGTTCAGCAGCCAAAACAAGAACAAACGGAGGAGAAACCAAGTGCAGGACGAGGAAGAGGGTATAAGAAAGAGAGTACACCAGGTGGACAAACTACAGCACCTGATGCTGGAAGAGGTCGTGGACGTGGTTATGGACAAAATAAAGCCCATAAGAAAGAAGGAAAGAAAGCAGGAAGAAAAGAGATGGGAAAACTATTCAATCAGCCACAGTAAATGTACAATCAACATTGCACGATCGCTCCAAGCACTATTCACCAAGTTGTAATTTATTCAATCCAAAACGGGCTATGCTGTCGAACGAGTTCCAAGTGCGAGTTTAAAATAATTCAAAAGCACTATTCAACATAGACGCGAGACGCATGAGCCAAAGTTTAACCTTTTATGGAAAGTGATGAGTATTTTTTGCTGTGTATTTTTTCCTTAGGTCAGCACATAAAAGTGTGAGTCACGGGCGGTATCAAAACATAAAACAAAAAAACATGATCAAGACCCTTCTCTTGGGTACACTACTCGTGTCCCTTGCTTTCGCCCAAACTGTAAATTATATTGCCCTCACCAACATGGATGTTTCATCAATCGGTGTTACTGATGGTGTCTACACTTACGTTGGCACTCGCCTCGGTGTGTTAGTCAAGTTTAAGAACGCTGACATGTCTCGTGAAGGCGTGTACTATCCACCAGACCCTTATAATGTCCGCAATATGACACTCTCACCAGCCAAAGATTACCTTTACGTTGCATACTCTTCTGGCTCCTATATTGGATTGAAGAAGATCAAAACTAGTGATCTAACTCAAACCGCTTCCTCTATTGCTGACATGCCCACTAGTTCATACTACAGCATCTACGCAGACAACTCATACGTGTACATTGGATCAAACGAAAATACTGCCAGTCAAACTATCAAGTGGTACACTGCATCTAACCTTATGTATGTAAACACCATCATAACTGAGGCAAAGTTCTATGGTATCGTTAACGGTAACATGTACTTTAGCTCTGCTACTGGAATGACCAAAGTTGATCCCGCTACCAACGTTGCTACAGCCATTAACGTCAACTTGGCACAATACGGAACCATTCAATCATACGTCATCGTTGGTTCCAAGATTCACTTGATCACTGAAGGTAGTGGATCGTTCGATCACAATTTGGTCACTTTTGACACTACCACCAATCAACTCACCTCTATTAGCATTGGCAATTTGCCAATTGAAAACACTACTCAAGTTGGCCAATCCTACAAAACTGATGCCACTAAGCGATCAGCAGCAATCAGACTTCAAGTCGATCTTGCTAACAGTAATCGTCTATACGCCATTGTTGTTGGATATCAAAGTGGATACTACGGTTCTGGCTATGCAGGTGACTACAATCAATACATTATTGATCTCACCACAAACCAAGTCACCAAAAAGCCATTCGTTCTAACTGGTTACTATATCGGTACGCTACCAAGTTTTGTCAAGATCTATGACTACTTGTTATACGGAGATACTGTCTACTCCATTCAATACGCAAACACTGATCTTCCAAAGTTCTGCAAGTTTGATGTTAACGGTGAACAAACATGCACAAAAGAGTTTATTAACGCAAACACCAAAGAAGCAAGAAGATTAGTCTACGCCAAAGGAAACTTGTTCTACTGCGCTGGTGGCGATTCTTTGGGATCCGGTGGATACCTATCTTCATCGCAAACGACAATGCGTAACACTACTCAAATCTGCTTTGACGCATACTATGATGGTCACTACATTTACGCATACAACGCTATAATGCTCCTCAAGATTAACGCTGATACGCTAGAAAGCGTTTCTGATTTGTATATTCCAAACTATCCATATAATACTTTCTTCTCCATGTTCACCTACGAAGGAGAGTTTGCCTACTTTGATCGTGCAGATGGAGCCGTTAAGAGATACGACCAAACTGTCATCAAGTCCATTCCAAACTATGTCCGTGGTGATTTCACCATCTACCCATCAATTGATCCATCTGGTCGTTACGTCTTCTTCCTAGATGGCACAAACATCAAGAGATACGACTTCCAAACTAACACGTACGCTACTGCTGCCGCTCAAGGTGCTATCAACAGATTTGTGTTCCACAACGGATTTGCATACAGCACTGGTGCTAACAATAACCAATTGATCAAGTTCAACATGGAAACTTTGGAACATGTCTATACCAAGACAATGTTCACTCATGTTGGTAACGATGTTGACTTTTACTATAGAGAAAGACATAACTTGGTCTTTGTTGGTGACAAAGCGTACATGGGTGCCGATGGTGTTGGAGTTTTAAAGATCAACTTGGCAGATGGTGTCATTGAAGATACAATCACAGTTGGCATGAGTGGTGTTAACCAACTCGCTCAAGGTGATACCACTTACTTTACAGGTGGTAAAGCTTTGAATGACTGGATTGGTTTCTTTGCTATCGACGGCAGCTCAACTAGCGCTCCAAGCTCTGGACCATCATCAACTAGCGCACCAGGTACTACATCAACCAATGCACCAGGCACTTCATCAACTGTTGCTCCAAGTTCTGGTCCATCCTCTACCAATGCTCCAGGTACGCCATCCACTTCATCAACTGGTGCTCCAGGCACACCATCCAGTGAGGCAACTAAACCAGCTGGCGAAAACATCAGTGGTAATAACAACGCTAGAGCTTCAAGTGCAACCACTGTTACCGTAAGTGGTTTGGTACTTGCTGCAGTAGCTGTTGCTCTCTTGTAAATAATTACTATTCTATAATAAATGTATATAATAACAACTCTAGTTCGTCTGAATATAAAAAATACTAACGAAGATACAACCAGTGTTGTGAATGTTTGACATCTGTGGTCAACTTTTGATTTGTAAAAGATGAAAGAAGAGCAAGTGTTCAAATATTGGGCTGGTTTCGTTGCGTTTTGGCGAGTTTTTTCGATTGTGAACGGCTTTTTTAATGTCGCTGTATTTCGCGACAACATGTATTCGAATGGTCCAGGCAGTGAAGTCACAAATTTATTCGGACGCATGTTTGCCTGTTGGACCTCTGTTTCAGTTACGCTTTTAACCGGGTTAGCGTTGTATCCACGTTGCAAACCTATCTACGTGATGAACTTGGTTGCATTCGCAGTGGCTCTTTTCCATTATTTAACAGAGTACTTTGTTTACCAAACAGCGTCGCTCATGGGTCTCATGTTAATCTTTTTATTTGCGGGTGGAACGGGTACATGGATGATTACACGTTGGGTACTAGGTTGGATAAAATTCGATGTCATGGTTCCCGCAGAAAGTGTGAAAAAGAATTAAATTATTTTCTTGCTTTTTTCCTCTTTGGTTCACTCTTTTGAATTTCTCTGGAAACTTTTGCAACTGTTGCCAAATTGGAACTATCAATGATAACATATGGTTGTTGAAGTTTTTGTGTAACTTTTTCGTGGTGTTCCATGGCTTTTAGTGGTGTATCTGTGGAAGACATTTGTTTTTGTCGTTGTTCCTCTTCGTAGCGTTGAATTTCTTTTTGACGTTTGTTCTTTCCTGGGAACGCATTGTGGAAGTGATGCGAAAGTTCTCTGTATGCTTGTTTCTGAGTCATCTTGCGACCGAATTTATCAAGTCTTGTCAAGTCAATTCCATCATCATCTTCATCTTGTTCATCTTCTTTTACAACATCAAATACATTGAATGGTCGTTTCTTTTTTCTTTCTGTTTCACTAAGCGCTCGATCGCGACTTCTTCCAGCAAATTCGTTATCAGTGTTCAAAAGACCTTTTTGTGAGGCGTATGCTAACGCTGCAGCAATACCAGTTCCGATATCAGGTTCTTCTAGCAGTGGTACCGTTTCTGACTCTAGTGGATCATCTTCGTACTCTTCAGTTTCTTCTTTTGGTTTTTCCGTGGTGTCTTCTTGCATGGCATCTTCTTGCTCGTCAAAAGTACCTCTCTTCTTGATGTTCTTTGCTTTGATTGTTTTCTTGACGATAACTGTACTTTCGTGATCCGTTGGTTCTTGCTTGGCGTTCTCTTCATACAATCGTCTTCTTCGTGCTAGTGATTCATCTTCCTCTTCTTTGATACCACGTGCATCTACCGTACGAACAAATTCGGTTAATGGGTTGAATACGACACCTTCTGCTTCTTTGTTTCTCTTTTCTTCTTCCTCTCGCTGTATTGCTTGTTCCACTGATTGTTGAACCAATTCTTCCTGTTTCACACGAGAGATGTTTCGATTCAAAGATCCCAATTTTGAGCGAATTAAAGGATCTTCTTCCTCTTCGTATGGAATTGATTCCCGTTCGTACAATATCTTCGATTGCTCATGTGCTTTGTCCAACGCTCTTTGGAAACCTTTTTCACGCTCTTGTTTGCGCATTTGTTCTTCCACTTCCATGTGATCGTCACTATATTGTCTCCGTTTTCCACGATGTTGCGATTGATCTTGCATTGGCGCTAACGTTTCCGTCGTGACTTCAGTTTCAGAACTTCTCTTTTTCGAAGCTCCCGACTTTGCTTGTCTCTTCTTGACACTGACTTTCTTCTTTGACTCTTTAGGTAGTGCAAAATCTTGTGCCAATACAGGTTTCGATGATTCTGAATCCAAATTGTAGTATCGTTGTTCATCTTGTGCTTTTTGTTCTTGCTCTTGAATTCGTTTCTTTTTGGCTTCTCCATTTACGACATCTCCAATCACGAACGTTTTGCGTTTCATTTCTTGTTTTTCGTCATCGTATTGTGATAATAGTTCTTCATCTTCACCGCCGTTTTCTAAACTTTCTAGAGCATTGTATGCACCTCTAGTGATACCAGTTCCTGCTCCAATCTTTTTCGTATTAACTTTGTTCCAATCTCGTTTCTCTTGTTCGTACAAGTTGATGTTTTCTAACGCGTCTTCACCATCTTCCAGTACACCACGATCTTGCAATGTGAGTATTATTCCTGTATCTCCAGTTACATTTTCAACATTTCCCAAGTCGTGCGCAACTTTTAGATTCTTAACGTCTTTTTCTGTGTATAATGGTCGTTTATCTTGTTCTAATTCTTCCTCTTCAAGTTGACGTGCTTTTTCTTCTGCTTCTTTTTTCAATCTTGTTGTATCGCGTTGCTTTTGAACAAAAGATGATATGCTATCATCATCGTCGCTATCTTCACCTAATCCTTTTGTACGTAATAATTCGCGCTCACGCCGCCGTATTTTAGCCATTTCTATGCGTTTTTGAACTTGTTTTGCTTCATCATCTGTGTTTGCTTCTTGTTGCTGTACTTGTTCTTTTTGTACTTCTGATTCTGTGACTTTTAGTGGCTTAAGTCCCAACGATATGCGTAGTTTGTTGGTTTCTTCTATCGACATGCTTATTTCTGACGATGAGGAATCGACACGTGGTTTGTATGGTTTATCGTTCGACATTTCCGCGTCACCATCTTGGTCTCGTCTGCTCGACCGTGAGTCGTGTCTTGTCATGTTTGCGTTGTTTTCGTTGAAGTTTTTGGTTTACCAAGAAAAATGCAAACAGTAACATGTAGATGTCAAGACGCGTCAACAACACATGTCTCGTTAGTATATCTCTCAGGTTTATTGGCATCTACTCTGTGTAACGGCAGTTCAAGCTACGCGAATCGAGTACTGTGCATTTCTTGGGATAACAGAACAGATGGACAGAGTGAAAAGAAACGGTTTTTCGTGTACAATTTAAAGACGAAAGAGAAACAGCATATCGATTACACTACGTTTAATAGAATCTATTTCGCGATTGTATCAAATAACAATGTTTACACAACGTCAGGCGTAACTCGAATCGTATGTATTTCGTTAGATACAGGAATAGCACAAGAAACAAACATTTGGAAGCCAATCCAAATATTAACAATGCTAGAAAACCAGAATTTAATTTGTACTCTTGGAGATTCTATTGCTGTCCTGCAAGGATCTGAAATCCAAACTCTTTTGACACTACCAGACTTTAGGGTGTGTTCAGCTGTACAACTGAAAGACGGATCACTAGTGATAACAACAGGACGTACTGTGCACCTCTACGATCACCAGCTGCAGCCCATGTTCCACTTTCTAGGCGGTTTTGAGGGTAACTATGTTAATCTATTAGAGATCAAACCTAAATTCTTGCTAGCTATTACAGCTCTTGGAAAATTCGAGTTTATTGATATAACTCGCAAACGTGCAACATCTCTGCCTTGTTATCAAAAATTTAAACTTTCTGGCACTCCACGTTCGAGTGTCATGTTATCAAATGGTAATATTGCCATTGGATGGCGTACAGGATTTCTTTCTGGTGACATTACAATCTTGAGTCCACAGGGTGAGATGATACTGTTAATACCCAACGCGTCAAAGTCTGTTGTGTTTGCAGAAGTTGAAAAGAATGTATTGGGAAGCATCAAAGATGGATTGTATCTTACTTGGTGTGTTAAAACAGGAAGAAAGCTGTCTGAAGAACCGATAGATGCTGTTGATGCAATTTGCTTTATGAAATAATTTAATTGTCAATGTTGTCTTGTTCGATAAATTTCACTAAAAAGCTTTCGTTTGCCCATGGATTCGCAGACATGTAAGTTTCACTAAGCGATAATGCTTCGCATGGTGCTTCTGTATTTTCGTGCCGCATGTCCAAGAACCTTCCAAACTTACTCCTCACTCTATAGTACATGCTTCCTTGGTCTATTAGTTGCACAAGAAAACTGTCGTTCGCCCATTGGTTCGATGTCATTCTTTGTTCTGAAATTGTCCAAACTACTTGCGCATTTCCGTATTCGTGCCTCATATCTAGGTAGCGATTGTGTTTACTTCTTATTTTGTAGTAGCCGTTTTCTGGAATAATTTGTACTCCTAATCGCGTATCATTAGTTGGTGTTCTATTTCTATGCTGCGACATTACTGGGCTATAATCGACGGTTGGGTTCTGACTAATGTCCAAGTATCTGCCGAACATAGACTGTATTACATAATGTTTCTTAGTGTCTAAAAGTGCATTTCTAGTGAATTTCTTTTGCAACAATTTGAATAGATCGGTACCACTAAGATGTGTTGTATCTTCATTTGTTTTGATAGTTACTATTGAGAGCATAGGCAACATGTGCTTTCGGGTGCAGAGTTTAAAGAAATCGACTCAGTTAAACCAAGTTAGCAAGGATTACAATTCTTTCAAACGCATCAGACAAAAGTACAGATCAACTTAAGATTTGCAATATTATTTAATGTCGTGTCGCCCACATCGCTTGATTAGCGTGTGACCAATATCGATAATAGCTTGTTCAAAATGTCTCTCTCCCTTCTCGTGTTGTATCATCGCTCCAACGCAAATGGTACTATTATACCACTCTCGATACAACTCAAACCCTTCCAGCTTGTTTTGTTCCAAATGTCCTGCTTCATTCATACCTGTATTGACCTTCTTGTACGCGTCCAAAAACACATTCTTGTAACGTTCGAAATCGAACCCTTGCACATATCCCATTTCATCAAAGAAACGCGCCCACGTTAACACGCACCCAATATCAGCGCCGTACCAGTTCACGTGCATTTGATCAAAATCAAAAAGATAGATTTGGTCACCATGCGCGAAATAGTTTTCTAGCGTTAAATCACCATGGATCACACCGTACGTTGCGTCTGTTGGCTTTCCAAGTGAGTCTAAGAATGGTCCAACTTTTGCGTCGTAGATACGTTCTAACATTTTAGAGTATTCATGGCCTTCTTTTGCTCGCTTGCGGATGACGTTCATGTCAGAACAGTTTTCGTGGGTTTGTGTACCAAGAGGAACATTCTTTTGCATTTGATTCCACTTTTCAGGATTATTTCCGCGGCGTGAAGCTACATTGTGTAGCTCTGCAACAGTCTTTCCGACTGATGCAACAATATTATCGTCAAATAATCCAACAAACTTGTCCATAACTGAGCCTCCTTGTGCGAATTCAAATAGCGCAGCGTACCATGGTTTTTTGTCGGCGTATGGAACTATTTCACTCAGATAGCGACCGTTCTTATTTGCAATAGGACTGCAAACATGAATAGCATCCGATTTTGACAAGAGCGTTATAAATTCCAACTCTGATTGTATTGATTCCTGACTACGATGATTCTCTGGAGTCAATCGAACGATATATTTCGCATCGTTTTGTGTTTTGACCAAATATGTGTGATTCTCAGAAACTTTGATTTGTGTAAATGTACACGAACCAAGATTCCACTGTGATGAGATGGTGGTATTGGCTTCTTCTGTAAGGCTGTAGTTTGGTTGTTCTGACATGACGCAGTTTGTTTGTTTTTGAAGTGGGGAAAAGCATTTCCAAATTGATTGTTTCTCCGATGTGTTGTTCTTTGGCATCTTGAAGCAAAAAACTACATCCTTAGATCTTGCAATGTGTATCGCGGCAATAAAAACAAAGTTGTTGTATGACAAATCACGTATCATTTACAGTAACATCAAATTCCCAATAAAAACTGTCCAATTCTTTGATGTCCCAATGTATACCATGGACAAATGCATTAGTAATAGTCTCACCACCAAGGTCTCTCATACCTGCATAGTCTGCAAACGCAGCGCACTCTTCACTATCCATCTCTTGTAAATCAAATATTCTTCCTGTTTCAACATTTTCCACCAAAGCTGTAATTTCAGGGTGACATACACCACTATCACAATAATCGCGAAACCAATTGAACGTAAACGTACTTTTTAGCAGCGTTGCGTTTGGAGATAGAAAATACGCTTTGAATGATGTTTCGTATTTCTTACCTCCAATTTCTCTGTCTCTATCACCTTTTTCTGTTTCGTTATAGTATGCATGCGTCATGATGTACGCACCATTAACGCAGTCGTAGTACGGGCTTATCCCATACTCTACCAAAGCATGAACAAGGCGAGAGTTTTGCATGTACGTTACTTGCTTATTGATGTGGTCCATCGTTTGTGTTACCTTATCTCTTTTTGTCAAGTACAATAGTTTCGCGTATGGATCTTTCTGGAAGTATTTTAAACGATAAATTTTTGTCCAAAATGTGAGTGGTTTGTTGAAGTTTTGATGATATCGATTTTCTGTTGACGTATAATATTTTAAAAGTGGGAAGTCGCGAAAGACTAGATCTCTCCAAAATTGAGGCGTAAATATTCTCATGTAGCACGCTCTGTTGAGCACCCACAGCTTAGCCAAAGTAGTTACAGGAGAGTAAAGTGCAACGGTGACTACTATGTCTTCATTTATGTTTATAGGTGCGTGGTATGCTCTCTTCATGCAGTTGTAATGTTTCGAAAAAAATTAAAAAATAAAATAAGAAAGAAATGATTCGACAGCACCTGTTACGGCGACAGAGACGAGCTTTGCAGCGAAAACTATTCCAGTTTTATTAGTCTGCAAATGAAAACATTATTCGCCTTGCTTCTGTGCCTAACAGTTGCTTGCTGCGCTTCATTAGCAGGTTGGGGGTTAGTACAATTATTTTCAAATAACAATATAGCTATAACCTGAATAACTTGGGAGATGGAACTGAAGACAATCGTTACGAACCAGTTTTGATATATGGCGCATTATCTAATAGGAACATATCTAGTGTGGCAAGTGCGTTGACAGTTACTCTAGGTATGTCAATTATCAATGTTAACAACAAGCATGCGACGAGTATGATGGGCGACTATACATGTGGGGTTTGGCTGCAGGAATCTATTACACACAATTCCCTGGTACACCAGTCAATAGTACCAATCTCTACTCAGTACCAACTCAAATGAACGACACGCTTCTAAGTGGACTCTTTATTAAAGACGTTAGTGCCATTTATTTACACGCGTTGGTACTCACAGCAGATAATCAAGTATTTGCATGGGGAGCAGGTACTAGAGGCGAACTAGGTACAAAGTTTAATCTCATATACTCACAAACAGGAAATGGACTTACATACAGCTCCAATGATTTTGTCAACACAAGTCAAACAGGACCACTTGCTGGAAAAACAGTTTCTAAAATACACGCTGGATACCAACAAAGTTTTATCATCACAACTGATGGAAATTGTTTCGCGTTTGGTGATAATTCAAGTATGTTCTTTCCATGAAACTAACATTCGAGATTTAAACTTGGGAATTGGTTCTTCAACACCAAACATTAGTACTCCTACTATAATCGACAGAGCATTCATTTCTGCACCAGTTGTACAAGTAGCCTCAGCGAGACACACTACTATTTGGTTAACAAATCAAGGTAATGTATTCAGCGCCGGAAAGTACAATGGTTTCGGATCAGGAACACCTACGAGTACTCCAAGACCCATTAATATGACAGGCGTGTTGTCAGGAAAGTCTATTATCGCAGTAGCAGCATCTGCTGGTTCAGTTCGTACATTAGCAAGTGATGGAACAATTAGTGGTTGGGGAGCAAACAGCGACAACGAATTAGATATCGATACTGGTGTTACAGAGTATTTCAACCCAGAAAGTTCAGTACTAAGCGAAATTCCTACCAATGTTCGTTTTATGAGTATACAAGGAGGAGAAACTACTTATTTGTTACTTGGAAATGATAGTAATATCTATATGACTGGATTTAATCGATATGGACAGTTTGGAAATGGAAATAGTAATATTACTGATCCATTGAGAAGTGCAAAAACGATTATGAATAATTCACTTGCTGGATACAACATTAAGAAACTAGTTGCCGGGTATATTTCGAATTTTGCTATTTTGAGTGGAATGGTTGCTTCGACATCGACACCAACGCCTACACCTACTGTTACGACTACTAGTATGCCAGTCAATGTAACGACTAGTGCTCCAACGAATGTAGTTACGTTAGTTATTCAAGGAGATGTTGTACCAAGAGTTTCAGGTAACCAAGCAGCGTTGCCGCAGCCAGTAGTTAACGCTACTCAAGTATTGTTCACTAACGCAAGTGTGACATCATCGTTACTGATCAACCTGCGATCAAATGCAACAATTCCAAAAGAAGCAACGATAGTTACCGCTGATATCAAGTTGAATATTGCCTACGTATCTGGCTCGGTACAAATAGCTGTTGTTTTGTACGATGAGTTTGGTGAACAAGCAGGAAATGTGACTTTTGGTGTTTCAACTGTTGGATCAGTGACAGTGAGCTTACAGAGCGTATTAGCAAGTTTAATAGCGCAGTACCAACGAGCATTCACTATAAGAGCGATTAGAGGATCGATTTTGAAGGCATCTTTGGAGGTACAAACACCTGATGTGCAAGTAAACATAGATGGAAGTGTAACGAGTACACTCCAGTATTCTACAACAGTAACGGGAACTCCAACACCTACACCAAACTATACACCGAATTCTTTACTATCAAACGAGGTAGTAACGATTCCACAAGGCTTCTTGATTGGAATTATTGTTATTTCGTGCATAGTTGGAGCGATGATCATTTTTGCTGTAATATTGATGGCTGTTGTGATATTGTATGGATACATTCAAAGGAAAAAGGCACAAAGATTGCAAGAGCAATGTACTAGTACGATATATCATGTATAATAAATATACAAACAGTGCATTTGCTTAGATTTACATTAGATCTTGTGTTCTTGTATGAAACTACAAGTTGACTTTGCGATTAAAAGTATTTTTGTTTGCATATCATTTCAGATCAAAACCATGATGCGAGGTGTTGTACTACTCGCTCTCATCGTTGCGTACTGTATCGCACGCCCAAAATCAACTACGTTTGTGAAGCCACCCACCATTACTACTCGTATTAATGACGTCCCACGTGTAAACTTGTGGCCACAACCAAACTCTGTTGTATTTAATCCAGCACAAAATATTACCGCAATTATCCCCAAATACAAGTCATTCCAATGTACTATCCAACACGCACAAACTGTTGCAGAGACAAATATGCTAAAAGACAACTTTAAACGATACCAAGAATTATTCTTTTTATCCAAGATCGATGAAGTTACAGACGCATGTACAGGCAACGTAGTGTGCCTTACAGAACTTCGCGTGAACGTAGCATCAACCTCCACTAGTGATCCAGTCCTAGAGTACTCATCAGACGAAAGTTACAGCATCACAGTCGATAAACAAATTATTATTACTTCACAAACTGTATGGGGTGCTATTCGCGCTTTGGAAACAGTTTCCCAATTGATTCAAGTAGCTATGACTGCAAAGAATCAACCAGTTTATGCACTAAAAGGATATACAGTTCCACTACAAATCGATGACGCTCCACGTTTCCATTGGCGTGGTCTACTCGTTGATACAAGTCGTCACTACATTTCCGTTGATAAACTATTACATATTCTAGACTCGTTATCATACATCAAAATGAATGGTATGTTAACTTACGATCGCAACTAATATCTAGTTTTGCATTGGCATATTGTCGACTCACAATCATTCCCTGCTGTCATTCCCGATTTCCCACTACTCAGTCAAAAAGGCGCCTACGCTCCAAATGCCATCTACACTCCACAAGATATTACTCGCGTAGTTGATTACGCATTCATGCGTGGAATTCGCGTTGTGTTCGAATTCGACATGCCTGGACATAGTGAAATTTGGGGAGCAGGTTATCCAAACATTATCGCAAAATGTCCAGGAGATTGGCCAATTTTATCTCCAGCCGTTGAAGAAACTTTCACCGTGATCGATGGTTTATTAAAAAATATGCGTGCCGTAGCTCGTGATGCTTACTTCCACATTGGTGGAGATGAAATCTCTACCAGTTGCTGGTTAAAAGATCCAACAATTACCAATTGGATGAAACAACAAGGGTACACGACTGTAGATCAAGTTTTAGCCTACTTTGAAAGACGAGTACTAGATTTGGTCAAGAAACATGACTTTGCCGCAAATGTGTGGGAAGAAGTGTTAACAAGGTATAACCAAACTGTAATTGCATTACCAAAAAATACTGTTGTTACTGCGTGGACTGTCCCACAAGTTTTACCACAAATTTTGAAAGCTGGTTATCCTGGTATTCTATCTGCTGGTTGGTATTTGGATCAACAAAGACCAAATGGTGCAGATTTCTACGCATGGAGTGATACCTGGAGAACTTTCTACAGTAACGAACCATATAGCATTGCAAACTTTACTGAAAGTGAGAAGAAACTCTTACTTGGTGGAGAGGCATGTTCATGGGGAGAATCTGTAGATGATTTTAATTTTGATGAACGTGTATTCCCAAGATTATTGGCTGTTGCTGAAAGATTGTGGAGTCTACAAACTGTAAATGTGATCGATGGAATTACTTACGATCGCATGGACAATCAAAGATGTAATATGGCAAAACGTGGCGTTGGTGGAGGACCAGTTCAACCAGGCTATTGTGCTGCTGTTTATGGAACAAAGATGAGTTGGCAATAAATGTTGTACTTTAGAATTTTTATGAAGCACATGCATGAGAAAATATGCTGTCAGTTTAATTAACATTGTTTTGTTCATAAAAATCGAATACAACTTCTCTAGCAGAAGCAGATGCTTTTGAACTACTCCAGTACTCGTACAAAACTCCTCTTTTTGTCGCTTTCATTGCATCAATCGCAGCTCTCGCATCTACACCTCTAGGATTCGACATGAATTCTTTCAATAATTCTGACTCTTTTTTATCTCTGACTGACTGTTGTCTCGCAGTAATTTTCTCTTCGACAACAGGTACATCTTGTTCAATTTCTTCATTCACTTCAATAGCTTTCGAATCATTACTTTTCCTCTTTTTCTTTTTTGTTTCTTTTTTCGGACTTGGTCGTGGTCGTTTTCCGTAAAATTCTTTCGCCACTGCAGTTGCTCCCTTTTTCGTGGTTCCATTAATATACATCATTAACGCACTTGTCGAATCTTGTTTTGCTGTTTCAATGGCAACGACAATATCTTCCATATTTCCACCTGCATCTTGCATGGCTGCAGTTAACATTTCTTCGCGTTCGTGTTTTAGTAGAATTGCTTTTTCATCGCCAATGGCCTTGACTTGTCGTTCCAAATACAAATGCATGGGTGCCCAAGATCGATGATACGGGTTGGGATGAGTTTGGTATTTTAGTTTTGACAATTCGTCTTCGGAAACTTTATGCGTTTTCATGGCAGCCGTTTTCGAAATCAATTTGTAGTGTGGAGTTTCCAAACATGCATCGCATACTTTGCGTTTGGTGAATGGTTTCAATGACGATAACGCTGCTGCTTTCTTCTTTTGTTTCCCGCTTGAAGAGAAACCAGGGTCGTGTGCGCAATACTCGCAACATGTTTTCACGAGTCGTTTTGCTAAATCCATCCACGACGTGCATATTTTTGTTTCCAAGTATTTTTCTGTAAAATAAACATCTTTGTCTTCTGGCGGTGCTTCTATCATGTCTAAAGGGACGTCAATTTCTTGCCCTTCTTCGACAATGGTTGCTGTTTCTTGCTCGGCGAGTAATTTGGGATATGATAGTGTACATTTAGACTGCCATATACGATCTTCGGAACAAATGGCGTCATGAAACTCTCGATTTATTCGTACGAGAGAATATAAATCAGATAACTGGAGATACTCAAATATTTCTAACCAGGCGTCTATTGGAAGCACTGGGAGAGCACCGTTATCGATTGTGACGATTTGGTACGGCTCTTTCTTTGCTGAAGAGGGCATGAAATCGAGTAGGATTGTTGTTGGAATGCACTTACAATGATTCAAACGTGACAGACAATCAAACTAATCTTCCATCTGAGTCTTTTAATCTACAAGATTCGCTCGAAGTATTATTGATGCTTTGTGCATCCACTTTTGAGACTACCACCAATGTGTTTTGTAATTTTGTATTAGAACAAGCAAAATGTCGTCGTCACAAGAGCAGGGCACGAGAAGCTCTGCACCATCATTTGGTATATCCATAGTGACCAATCGTACTGAAGCACCACCAAACACGAATGACTATACACCACTTTCCACAACTACAACGCCATCGTTCCAAGAAGTAACACAAACACCCATTCTAAATAGCGCATATCAACGACTACAGCGGAGACACTTGCATCAATACCTATTTGTACTATTTCTTATCCCTATTATCACATTTATTTCTGCAATCATTTCCATATCACTCGTGGGTGGAACAGTTACGTATGGATCGTTTGGAACGCTACTACTCGTTTCAATCATCGTCATGATTCTAGAAACGTTTAAAATTACTATCGTCGTGGCTATACTCACCGTTCTCGTCGTACTATGTTTCCTCGTCACCGTACAAATGAATTTAAAATTAAATCGTGAACACACGACACAAAATAATGACGCGTTAACGTCACGATCTACTCGCGCATTTATTGCGAAAATCATTTCCAATTTAACGTGCGAGTCATTATTTATTGGACCAATTATGAGTCGTTTCGAATTTTATTTGAAAAGAAATTTATTTTGTACGGTAGCTGCTGTATTGTTCGTTGTTTTGACAATCTTTATAATAACGTGTTTGTTACTAAGTACATTGATTGTACAATTTACGAGTTGGTTAGTCCATGAGTTTCACGTAGATGGATTTTCCGATTTGATGAAAATTTCTTTTATCATGTTTTTAGTGAATTTGGGAATGTTGTTATGGGGGACCTGTGTGAGACTATTTTGTTGGAAATCGAATCCAAATGCGCCAGTAGATCCAAGCGATAGTTACGCTAGTGATATGATACAACAACTAAGACAACAATTTGAACCACTAGTGATGTCACCAGATTCTGATGACGAATATACTAGCGATGATGATTTTATATGATTCTTCTCCAAGAAAGAAGTACTGTGGCGTTTATTAGCTTTATAAAAATTATTTTCTCTTTTTCAAAATCATTTCCAAATCTTTTGGTGGACCAAACAAGAACGACATCTTTGTTGGTTTCGCAACATAATTCATGTCAGGTAACACTACTTGATACCTCTTTAACAATGCAACAAGAAACACTTTTTGTTCCAGTAAACTAAATCTTTGTCCTAAACAAGCTCTTGGACCACTGCCAAATGGCATCCAAGCAGTCGATGGTCGTTTTTTATTGTTTTCTTCTGTGAAACGTTCTGGTCTAAATTCACTTGGATTATCCCACACGTTCGAGTTATGATGGATCGCATAGATGCTGATTGCTACACGTGACCCTTTTGCAAGTGAGTAATCTCCTAACGTTTCCGTTTGTGTCAAAACACGAGCTGGGAGACCTGTTACAGGTGGATACATTCTTAAAGATTCTTTGATAAACATTGTTAAATATTCTAAAGAATCTATTTCTTCTGCAGTTGCGTCTCTATCACTTGGAATTTTTTCTGCAATTTCATAAAATATTTTTTCTTGCATTTCTGGAAATTTCCCAAGATTATATAATTCGTAGGAAAGTGCAGTAGAGGTGGTATCGTGACCAGCAATGAACATGACGATTGCATTGTCGCGTAACGTTTTTTGATCCATTCCTCGTTTGGTTTCGTCGTCGACACTGGCCACCATCATATCGAGTAACGTTTCCGCGCATTGCTCACCATTTTCAATTCGTTTTCGACTTTGATCGATCACCGAATAAATTAAATTTTCAATAGTTGCCACGGACGCACGGAATTTTTCATTGCCAGGTAGTTTCAAATCGGTGTATCTTTTTCCGCCAATGTGCTGCATGACAGAAAACATGTAGTTCATCATGTGATCGTATGCGTCGATAACGTGTAACTTTTTGTCGTTTGTGGGTAGTCCTAACTCTTTGTTTGTCATTTCTTTCAAGTACTCGAAATCGTATCCGAAAACTGTTGTTCCCAGAATATCAAGCGCTAATGCTGTCATAAATGAAGGCACGTGTACTGTTTGACTTGCGTTACACTTTTTGGCCATGTCATCCATACATTCTGTTGCTTTTTGGGAAAATATTTGTATGAAACGATCGACACTAAAGAAAGCAGGATTCATGACTACAAAAATTAGCTTTTGGGTACCTATGCTTACCTGCGCGTTGCATCCTCCATTCGTCGCCGTTGGCAAAAACTACATTATTTCCAAACACTATGTGTGGGAATGGTGACACCGATTGTGTTTGTTGCTTCTCATAAACGCGCCAATTTAGTAAAACCTTTTTGGCTAGTTTTGGATCGTTCACCATTAAAATTTTAAAATGCAAAAAGAAAGATAGGTATGGCCGAAAGTTGTATCTTTGCGCTCGCTTCAACGCCAAGAAACATTGGTGCTGTTTTCTCACCACGCGATGATATAATGATTCAAAGTTGCTGGAATACTCTGTAATAGGTTGTTTGGTATGAACATTGATAACTTGTTTTCGTGCATTTTGGGTGTAACGATGTATGACGAGAAAAATCATTACTGCTATGGCAATAAAAGCGTATATTACATACAACAACATGATTAACGTTGTTGTACCTTCTAGTTTCAGCAGAGTTATGTTGCATGCTTCTAGTTTGAAAATATACTGGAAGCATTTTTCTAAGCAAGAACGAGTGCAAATTTATGCGTATTTATCGTCTTGTGCATTTTCCTAGTGAAATGTATTTCGGCGATAAACTTTTAATTCGCTTAACAAAGAATCGGCGTAATAGCGAAGTATGGTGGTCAACGCTGAACATGTCACTTTTCAAGCTTCTCAAACAGTTTCAAAAAAAAATCATGGCCAGAACATTCACAGCAGTGGTCTTGCTTGCCATTATCGCCATAGCCTTTGCAAAGAGATTCCACCCACTCTCTAGATACAAAGTCTCAGCACAATCCGACTCGTTCGCAACTCAATGTACAACTGATGCTTTGAATCTTCGAACTGCTCCAAACACTGGTGCCAGTATCGTTAGAACTCTACCAAAAGGCACTGCTGTGAACGTCTACTCCACCAACAACGGATGGGCTCAAGTCGATGGAGGCTACGTTTCAGCGCAATACCTGGGTAACTGCGGCTCTGTACAAAAATGCACAACTGATGCATTGAACTTGCGTGAAAGTCCATCAACTTCATCACGTGTAGTTAGGCTCTTGGCTGCTGGCACAGCCGTTAACGTCTACTCAACTTCAAACGGCTGGTCCAAAGTCGACGGTGGTTACGTTTCCGCTCAATTCTTGGGTGCTTGTGGCGCTCCACCAGCTCCAGGACCATCTGGCGCTTTCCCATTGTTCAAGCAATGCGACGGTCGCTGGGGTAATGATCGTTTAGGATCATCTACCGTCTGTAGAATTGGTTGCTTAATGTCCTCTGTTTCTATGGCTCTAGCTGGTCTCGGCAGATCCATTGATGGTGCTGGATCAAACCCAGGAGTGTTGAACAGATACTTGTCATCACACGGTGGTTACCAAGGTGATCTATTCATCTGGGGATCAGTCTCTCGCTTCGGCTTGGGATACATTGGTCAATTCCGTGACAAGAACCAACTTGCCACTTATTTCAGACAAGGAAAGGTTGTCATCTTGAACGTTAGAAATGGTGGTCACTGGGTATTATGTACTGGCGTAACTGGTTCAGGTTTCACTGTAAACGATCCAGGTTTCAACGTTGGATCTTACTCATTCGGTGAAGTTGTACTTGGAGGTGTTTTCAACAAGTAAAAGTTTTTATTATTACATCGCTGAAAGATCTTTTTCGTAGAGATAGATGAAAGTGCTTTTCAACTCCGTTTCTGTCCTCTGTTACGCACACAATTACATCTACACCATCCACTGTACTTATTATTCTATGTTGTGCATGTAATGGCACCAATAATGGTGATTTTGTTCCATGTTGGCACATGTACAATGTATTAGCTACAGTTATAATAGACAATACATAGTTCGAAGTTGCTACATGTTTAACAGCGTTTGGTAGTTTACAAATAAGCGTAGGTGAGCTATAACCCCAAGTGTCATCTTGAAACTGATTTCCAGAACCAGAAACATAAACAAGGTTATCAACAGTAAATATCATAAAGTCATCAAACATTGTTACCCCACTAAATCTGGAAACACCTTCAATTTGTAGTTTTGCAAATCCGAACGTGTCACCACAATCTCCTCGTTTACCAGCATCTGGATCACCAGCAGTGTATATTTCGCCAGCACTGTTAAGTAGCGCTAACTGAAATGATCCCACGGTGAGATCAATGATCTTCTTTCCACCATTAGTTACAACAAAAGTATCGTGTTGTAGAGTTTGTAACTCGTCATGATTCTCAATGAACCAACTAAGATTGTTAGTAGGTTTAAAAAACTAACTTTTCGCCTTTTGTGAATAACTCATCTCGCTCTGAGAGTGCAACACTAAAAGAATATGCAGATTTTGCCAAAACAATGCGAGATTCGGTTTTGTAGTCCATCTTTATGGGCTCATAAATATCTTTTTGGTCTTTAGAATGTGTGATATTTTCGTAGTGGTTGTATCCACTGCCGTACACAAGACCATCTTT
>JAESGV010000298.1_pt1 | contig 19888 bp, 21 predicted proteins | sample 9269781 | NCBI WGS metagenome assembly JAESGV01 (sample SAMN15741586, study PRJNA653496) | algae metagenome | isolation source: Tildeniella torsiva UHER 1998/13D and co-occurring heterotrophs from... | place: Slovakia: Slovak Paradise National Park, Hrabusice, Kosice Region | collected 2000-01-01
AACTCCGTGCTGCATTGCGCTGATTCCTTCTGGAAAACAGCGCCAGATCACCGCTTATCTGCAGCGAGATTGAGTCAGACCCAAGATTGGACGCCGATCGGGGGGCAATATTGCGCGCCGTTTGACAGTCGTAGCTGTCGAGGATGACATAAGCGAGAATCGAGATCCCCATCAGCGCCGCGAAGATCAGGGGCAGGGTGTGTCCGTCGAGCCAGCTCATCGCAGTCTCCCTCACTTCGCCTGCGCGGTCGCGCCGGCGGGCTGGGCGTAGCCGCCACCCCGCGTGGCGCCACCGGTCCGGTCATCGGCCTTGCTGACGCCGGCGCCGGTGGGCGACGCGACCGCCTTGAGGCCCTTGCTGGCAAGGTGGAACAGCACCGAGACATAGGCTGCGATCAGCGCGACATAGATCGCGAGATAGGCCACCAATGTGCTGGCGATCATGCCGGCGGGCACCTGCGAGGCCGCCTGCGCCGTGGTCAGGACGCCGGTCACCAGCCAGGGCTGGCGGCCGATCTCGGTGACGTACCAGCCGGCCAGCGTCGCCACCCAGCCCGAGAAGGTCATGCCGACCAGCACCCAGGCGAGGACGGTGCCGGGCTCGCGCCGGCGCCACAGCCGCCAGGCGCCGTACCAGGAGACCGCCAGCATCAGCATGCCGGTGCCGACCATGACGCGGAAGCCGAAGAACACTGGCGCCACCGGCGGGTGCAGTTTCCTGCCATCGGGCGCGACGAACTGGTTCAGGCCGGGGATCACGCCGGCGGCCTCGTGCTTCAGGATCAGGCTGGCGCCTGCGGGCACGCCGATCTCGAAGTCGTTGCGGCGCTCCTTCTCGTTGGGCAACGCGAAGAGCAGCAGCGGCACATTCCCGCGCGTCTCCCAGTTGCCTTCCATCGCGGCGACCTTGGCCGGCTGGTGTTCCAGCGTGTTGAGGCCGTGCAGGTCGCCGACCAGGATCTGCGCCGGGATCAGCAGAGCGCCGAGCATCACGCCGGTGCGCAGGGCCGCCATCACGTCGGGACCGCGGTCCTGACGCAGCCAGCGCCAGGCCGAGAGGCCCGCCAGCAGGAAAGCGCAGGTCAGGCCCGAGGCCAGCAGCATGTGACCGAGCCGGTAGGGCATGGACGGGTTGAAGATGATCGCCGCCCAGTCAGTGGCGTGGACGACGCCGTCGCGAAGTTCGTAGCCGGCCGGCGTGTGCATCCACGAGTTCAGCACGATGATCCAGAAGGCCGACATCGTAGTGCCGAAGGCGACGAGGAAGGTCGCCAGCGTGTGGACCCAGTTGGGCACCTTGCGGAAGCCAAACAGCATGATGCCGAGGAAGGTCGCCTCCAGGAAGAAGGCGGTCAGCACCTCATAGGCCAAGAGCGGCCCGGCGACGGCGCCGACCGTGTTCATGAAGCCCGGCCAGTTGGTGCCGAACTGGAAGCTCATTGTGATGCCGGAGACGACGCCGAGTGCGAAGGTCAGGGCGAAGACCTTCACTAAGAAGCGGTAGGCGTTCATCCACTTCTCGTGGCCGCTGCGGTTGAAGGCGAGCTTGAAGAATAGCAACACCCAGCCGAGCGCGATGGTGATGGTCGGGAACAGGATGTGGAAGGAAATGTTGGCGCCGAACTGGATGCGCGCCAGGACGATCGGGTCCATTGAAATCAGCCTCGGTTGGGTGTGCTAGAGAGGGGCTGGCGGCCTTTGCCGCCGGGCAGCGCGAAGATCCGGTCCTTGACCTCGAGGATCTTGGCGACCTTCGAGCCGAGACTGAGCAGCTGGATCAGCCGGTCGGTCTCGAGCTTTTCGATGTCTGCATACCAGGCCGTCAGGAGCTCGATCAGCTCGTGCATGTCCTTCAGGCGCGACTGGGCGTGCTGCTCCTGCGCGTTGGCGGGAGTCTGCATCAGCAGTTCGCGCAGCATCGAGAGCGTCGGGTCGATCTCGCGTTTCTTGCGCTCGTTTACGAGCGTGCGGACGATCGAGTAGATGTCGTCGGGCGTCGTGAAGAAGTCCCGCCGGTCGCCGGCCACCGGCCGCTGCCGCACCAGGTTCCAGCTCTGCAGCTCCTTCAGTCCCATCGAGACGTTGGAGCGGGATATGCCGAGGCGGTCGACCAGATCATCGGCGCAGAGCGGCGCCTCGGCGATGAACAGCACGGCATAGATCTGGCCGACGGTGCGGTTCACGCCCCAGCGGCTGCCCATCTCGCCGAAATGCAGGACAAAGGCTTCGCAGAGCGGTGGCAGGTTCATGGCATTTCTCAGTTTTCAGACATTACTGAAAATAGAGAAATAGTGCCAAGTTGCGATGTGCGCTGTTGTCGCGGGACTCAGCGGGCACTGCTACATCAATAAGGAGCTTTAAGGCGCCGATAATCGACAGCCGTATATACAGCAACCACCGCGCATGCTGACTTGCAAGCGACAGCGAGACGGTATCATCGATCCCAATGGGCCTCCGGAGTGTCCGGCCGATTTTTGCGCGGTGAACTGACGCTCGACACCTTCGACGGCCTCTCCGGTTTCGTGCGCGTTCTCACTTCGGCATGCTTGAACTCCCCGCCCCGCTCAAGTTGTTCAGCGATCCGATCCTTTGCATGCGCCAAAACCGAGTGTCGTAAAGCCGGATCGAGAGCCGCTTTGGCAAGAGCCTGTTCGATCGCCGTCATTTGCGATCGCGCAGCTTTGACGACGTCATCAACTCCGTTCTGCTGACGATGGGCCGACCGGAATACATCGGCACGCCGCTCGCCAGCAGTGCGCGAGGGTCGATCGGATGTCGCCGCTCGAAATGGCAGCACGTCGATTGTGATTGCGGATCTATCAATTGGAGGGTCGGCTCGATGACGTCCGGCCTTCAACCATGCATGCTGATCTCCGCTGCTCCCGAAGTATCCCTCGGCCGCGTGCCTCGGATGGATCGGCTCTACGCCGCGCTCAGGCGGCATAACCGTCACGTCGATGGGTCTCTTGGCTGAAACGCCCGCCACAAAGACTGTCTCGGACGCTTCAGGTCCGCGTTGTTGGGATTGTGATCGGCTCCGCGCTGGATCGACATCTGACTTCGTCCGGAACGACAGCGCGGCCCGGTCAATGGGATCGGGCTCATAACCACGAACCGCTAATCCGCGCACTGAAGCTTCGAGCCAGGCCGTCCGTCGGAACTCGACCGACCCGCGAACCTGCACTTCCGCCCAGCCTCTATGCTGTGCGATCGACACCATGTCGCGGATGACGCCAGCGTCCTCGAGCCGCGTCGCAAATCGTTCGGCTGAGACTGTAAACGCAAGGTATTCGCCTCTCGGATCGGCGTAGACCCTCGCCTCGTCGCCGGCACCCGCTTCGGCGACGTAGTATTTGCGCCGTAGCCGTTCCGGCATACCGCTGTCGGAGCGGCGCTGGTTGGTGCCACCCAGGTCAAATTCGGCTTGAGTAGTATCTCCTTGGCCTGGCGGCGTACGAGATGCTCCATTCGTTTCGAAACTGTTAGCGTTTGCACCTTTGTGCCGACCTCGCCCGATCGAAAACTCGCCTGGATCGCTCTTGTCATCGGCCACGACGCATCTCCTTCACCGGCTGACCCGCTCCCTTCGCGGGGATGATGGCGGCATCGATCACCTGCGAGCACCAGTCCTTCAATTCATCCTCCGAAAGCCCTTCGAGATCGACGGGCACGTTGCCGAAGTCGAACGTCGCATCGTCAGGGATCAGCGACGGGTCGGCGATTTCTTCATCCGTCATCGGCCGGGTCCGGAACGCCGCCTGCAGCTCGGCGACGGCGGATTTCAGCTCGATAATCTCGCTTGCAAGCAGCATGTTCGAGGGGCCGCGGTTGGGCGCGATCACCGGCGGCACTTTCAGTCGCGCGGTGAAGGCGCCGTCCTCGTAATAGATGATTTTGTCGCATATGATCGGCGGTACACTGGCAGCCAGAATGAAGGCCTTCGACGCCGTTATTAGCTTGAGCTCCTGAGGCAGCATCAACGCGCGGCGCTGGTCCGAGACGGACTCGCTTCGCTTGCCCGCCGACAAGCCCCAAGGCCGGGAGCGGCTTTTCGCTTGGACCGTGCCGTAGCCAATCCGCTCCGACAGCTCGTTGGCGACGTCCTGCTCTTTCGGCGCAAACACAACTTCTATCGCGTGGTTGGTCATGATCGTCTTGGCGAGGTCCGGTCCATAGATCGCACGGAGTTGCGCCGGACTCTGGATGATCGTGAGAAGGCGAATGCCGTAGCCGGCGACGAAGGCGACGGATTTCGCGAGCACGCCGACATGGCCGAGCGCCGGGAATTCGTCGAGCAGCAGCAGGACGCGGCGATTGAATTTTGGGTTCTGCTCCGGCAGCTCGCGGCTGTTCAGGTCGATGACCTGCTGGAAGAACAGGTTGAGCAGCGGCGCCATGCGGTCGAGATTGTCCGGCGTCACGCCGAGAAAAATCGACATCGGCCGCGACCGCAGTTCGCGCAGGTCGAAATCATTCGCGGAGGTCGCCGCGTCGATGCGCGGATTGAGCCAGAGGCCCAGCCGCGCCGTCGTGGTTTTTCGAACCGAGTTCATTGTGTTCTCGGAGGCTGACAGAAAATCGTTCAGCGCCCCGATGCAATGCGAGGACAGCGGCGCCGTGCTCTTGGCACGTTGCTTCATCGCGGCGAGGAAATGCGCCTTCAGGTCGCTCGAGGCGGAAAGCTGACGCAGGATCTCGCCGATGGTGAGCGGCAAGCCTGGGGTTTCGGCGACATAGCCGCCGATCGCGACAAAGGCCGATCGCGCCGTCTCGAACCAAAACGGATCCGCCCGGTTCTCGGCCGGGAACAGCATCACAGCGATGCGTTGAAGATCGTCATAAAGATCGACCGGATCGCGTCGGACATAAGCGAGCGGATTGTAGCGAGCAGTTCGCCCTTGTTCGTCGAGCGGATCGAACAGGAAGACCGCCTGCCCGCTCGCCTCCCGAAACCCTGCGGTGCGGTCAAAGTTCTCTTTCTTGACGTCGAGCGCGACGACGGAATCCGGCCAGTTCAGCAGGTTCGGGATGACATAGCCAACGCCTTTGCCCGAGCGTGTCGGGGCGTAGACCATGACGTGCTCGGGACCACCGAAGCAGAGGAACTTGCCATCCTTCCGGCCGAGCAGAATGCCCTGCTTGTCCCGCAAGCCCGCGTTGCGGATATCGCGTTCGGTCGCGAACCGCGCCTCGCCATGCAGAGGGCGCGGTTTCGTCCGCAGGACCAGCCCCATCAGCCCAAAGGCCGCGATCGTGCCGGCCAGCGTGCCAAAGGTGATCCAGCGGTCGAGTCGCTCGTTCGTACCGTAATGGCGCCAGGCTATCGCCAGCTCGTTCCAGTGGAAGCCGCCATCGTGCGTGCGTAGGCCTAGCAGCAGGACATTCGAGCCGACGAGCAGGAAAACGGCGATGCCAAGGATCGTCAGGCCGAGCCGCAGAGCCACCCTACGCGCTGGCGAGGCGCTTTCGAACGGGGTCATAGTCGATCTCCGTGATGCGGAAGCGGCCCTGCTCGCGTTTCATTTGGACGACGATGTCGATGGTCTGGCGCAGCAGATTGCGGATGTCATCGCGCGCAAGATCCCTGCCCTCAGCGCTCTCCTTCACCAGCAGGGTCAACTGCTCGAAAGCGAGACGCGCGGAATCGGCATGGACCGTCGTGATCGAGCCCGGATGCCCGGAGTTCACATTGCGCAGATAGAAGAAGGCAGTGCCGTCGCGCAGCTCCTGCAGCAGAATGCGGTCGGGCCGCATGCGCAGGCAGGATTCCAGAAGTTCACGCGGGCCAACCTTGGCGAGGCCCTGCCCGTCCTTAGCATAGAGCAGACGGACGTGGTTGGGCTGCGGCACGACGAGTTCGGCGGTGTCCTCGATGGTGATGAGGCGCTCACTCGCCGGAATCTGGGCGATCAGACCTTTCGACAGCGTGGTCTTTCCTGAGCCAGTCGCTCCCGAAATAATGATGTTGCGACGGCTGCGTACCGCCAGCGCCAAGAACTCGCGCCATTGTCCGGCATCGCGCAGGCGCACCAGTTCCTGCTCGTCATCAGACAGGTCGTCGCTGGTGACGCGGATGTCGGAGAACAGCTCGCGCTTCTCAAAATCCTCAAGCGTCATCGTGACGGCGGAGGGTTTTCGGATGGTCAGGCTGACGGTCCCAGGCGGCACCGCGGGCGGCACGACGATCTGGCAACGCTCCTCTCCCGGCAGTGTCGTCGAGACGATCGGATGATCCGAGGCAATGTCCTGCCGGGTGTAGCCGGCTGCAGCCGTTGCCAGATGCATCAGATGGGCGTGCCGAAGATCAGGAAGTTCATGCCGGGTCCAACCTGCGGGTCCCTCGGTGAACACCTCGCCTGGCCGGTTGACGACGATTTCGGTCAGATCGGGCTGCGCAAGGAAGGGCGCGAGCGGTGCAAGATAGCGCTCGAGCACGATCCGGTTGGCGCGCCGTTCAGAGGCCGTTGTGGCACTCGGAACGGCCGGCGCGACGACAAGGACGGACTCGGCTGCGACGGGCACAGGCGCGAATGCGGTCATGGCTTCGTCACCCGAGAGCCGGCCGCCACACCGGCGTCGATGCCGGGCACCGTGCGATCCAAAATCTGCGCGCGGTTCTCGATCCGCCTGAGATCGTAGACCGACGAAAAATCCAGATCGCGGGCGACGAAAATGTTGACGCGCTCGCCCTGGTTCTTGTTCAGCGTCGGCGGGATATCAATCGAGCGCTCGACGGCAATGCCAGCGGCCGTATTGGCCGCGCCCGACGTGTTGCGGATTTCGATATCGGCGTCTTTGAGTTGCTGGCGGCCGATCGCGGCTGCATCGCTGACGATTGAGAGTAGCAGTGCCGCGCCGAACCTCTCCCAGAAATGCGTGTCGATCTCGCCGTCGAAACCGGCCCGGCCGAGCGCGTCGGTCGCAGGCGATGCAAGTGCCACGATGACGCCGGTCGGCGTTTTTGCCCGCGTCCAGAGCACGAACATGCGCTTTGAGCCCTTTCGGACCTGGCCGCGATATTCCCCGACGATCTGCGTGCCTTTCTCCATCAGCACGACATGGCCTGAATCCGACAGGACATCGCGCAGCACGACACACGAGACGAAGCCCGCCACATCCGACGACATCGCCGTCTCGAGCACGCAAGGGATCGCAGTCCCTTGCGTCACCAGGAGATTGCGGTTTGGCAGGCGCGCGGCGCGCACGCCCTCAATGGTGGTCGCTTTCAGCTTGTCGGCCAACTCGTTGCGCGGCTCGGCCGAGCTTGCGAGAAGAGCCGAACCCGGGAGAGCGGCCCCCTGCCCTGCCCCGTCGCTGGACGATCCCCGACTTGGCCGATTGAAGGCGAGTACTGGCGCACGCCGAGCGCTCTCCATCAGCTTGTCTGTCTGCGGAGCAGCGGCAGGTGCGAGTTGAGGCGGCAGGACCGGCAGGGCCGCCTGCTGGACAGGAGCCGGCGCCGGCGGCTCGCGCGCCGGCTCAAAAGTCGTCGTCTGCCGGATTATGGGCTTCGCTCCGCCCTGCTCGACGGGCTTTTCGGCTTTCCAGGTGCTCCAGATCACCAGGACCGAAAACGCGATCAGCGCGGCAGCGCCAATGCCGCGTTTGGCGAGCGCTCGGCCCGAGCCCTCGACTGGTCCGGAGACCGGCGTGATGCCGCGTTCGCCCTCGACGCCGGATGATGCTGTTTGATCAGTCATGACATGCTCCTCAGCGTCGCCGCGCGGGCGCTGGCTGCTTTTGCGTGCGGGCAACGCTGGGGCTCGTCGTGCCGGTGCCCGGGTTCACGCCGACGGCGTCAAACGCCTCGTTGAAGATGCACAGCACCTCATTGCCGCGTCGCAGCCGGAACTCGCGCGCGGTGGCATGCACCACGACGACCTCGCCGCGGACGTCCTTGGGCACAAGGCTTTCGGCGCCATCCGAGCCGACCATGTAGATTGCCGGCACCTCGCGATTGCCCGCGAAGCGGAAGCTCGTGACTTTTCCGTCGTCGAAGACGCCATCGGGTTCGAGATCGGCCGGCCCTTGAGCCGAGAAGCGCCAGTTGCGCGCGCCATATTGCTGGTGGAGATCGAACGTGTGGTCGATGACCGCGCCTTCGCGCTGTTGGCCGCGCGCCTCGTTCTCGGCGCGACGGCGATCGGCGTCGTCGGCGGGATAGGAGAACTTCACGACGAAATAGCTCTCCTTCAACGAGGCTTCCGCGATCGAAAGCTCGAACTGGTAGGAGCGCTTCCGTCCGTCGCGACGCGTGGTGACGACCTGCAGATTGGTCGGCGGATGCTTCTCGCGGGGTTTGAGGAACAGGATCGAGCCGGCCGGCGCGACCTCCCAGGCGATCGAGTCGCCGATCGCGACATGGGCGATTTCCTCATCCTCGGCGAAGATCACTTGGGTCGAGGCCCGGATGACACCGTTGACCTTGACGACATTGGCTGGGTCATAGGCGACGAAGCGCACTCGTTCGTCGCGCGCGCCGGCCGTCGGGAGTTGCAGGGCCAGCGATGGCACGCCGAGGCCAAGCGCCAGCACCAAGCCGCCTGCGATCGCGATCGAGCAGCCGTTCATGGCGCGACCTCCGGATCGGCGCGGTACTCCGAGACGAGGAAGCCGAGCGGGTTGATCAGGCGATCGGTCGAGGAGACCGGCGCGTTGACATAGGCGAAGGTCAGCGTCGCGATCCAATGGGTCACCTTGATCTCCTCACCCTTACGGCTTTCCTTGAGGAAGCGGACGGAGGCGAGGTTGTCGGCCAGGAGCGAGATCGCCTTGATGCGGACTTCTGCGACGCCGAAGCGCCCATGCAGCACCTGCGGACTTTCCGGGTTCGAGCCGCGATAGACGGCGGCAAAGCGCGCCTGCTCGGCCTGCGAGGACAGGAGCGCCACCGTCTGGAAATTGCTGGCGGCCTCGGCCTGGCTGTAGCCTTCGCGCGAGCGGACGTAGCGACCGAGGAAATACTTGGTCACCGCCTCGTCGTAGCTGCGCGGCGATGTCCCGAGCGCCGAGACCGTCTCGACGATGCCTGTCGCGTTGTCGACGCGGATGACGAAGGGCTCGACAGTCTTGAGGGGAGCGAGCGCCGCGACCGCGCCGACGGCGGCCGTCGCGAGAACGCAGGCTGCGGTCGCAACGAACCAGGCCAGCCGCTTCGAGCGCTGCGCCGTCAGCAGCAAATCCTGCTCCCAGCGGCGCGCATTGTCGAAATAGTCCTTGAGATCGTCGGGCCTAACCATGGCGGGTCGCCTCCCCGCAAGGCAGGAACGATCGCGCGATATTGAAGGACGACCAGGTCGCGCTTGGCTGTTTGCCGCCGTTGGCGGAGGCGGTCGGCTTCGCTTGGCCAAGCCGTTTGACCGGCGGTGCATCAGGCTGCGGTGCGACGGATGGGTTTGTCTCCCAGTCCCACAGCGACTTGTTGAGCGGGCGCTTGGCCGAGCCGTCACAGGACGGCGCGCCCTTGTTCCAGCCGGCGCAGCCCGTTGCCGCCAGAGCCAGCATCACGCTCAAAATCACGCGACATCTCATCGAAGCAAATCCTTCTCGGCATCCTTGCGCGGATGCGGTTGTTCCTGGTGTGGATGGTTGGCTTCAGACGCGTCTGATCTCGCCGCCCTGTCGTCGCTCGCGAATCCTTGCCGCGGTGCGGCTGGCGGCGGCCCGGGTGCCAGCGTACGCACCGACGGCGGCCGAAGCTGCGTTCGCGGTGATGGCGCTGGTGACGACACGGGCCGCGAGCGAAGCGCCGCCGCCTGCCAGACCACCGGCGATGGCGGGAAGCTGCAGTGCGATGTAGGCGGCGAGGCCGAGTACCGCGCTGATCGCGACGGCGCCGACGATAATGGCGCCGCCGGACGCGGCATCAGCACCATATTTCACGACGAAGCCCTGAACCGAAGTGAGCATCAAGCCGACAAGGGCGACAACGAGCACATGCAGGATCAGGAAGTTAGCAACCTGTCGTGTCCAAGCCTCAGCAAAGGGCCGCGTTGCATCGAACAGTGCCAGAGCGATGAAGATCGGCCCGAGCGCGATTACGATCGCCAAGCCAACCTTCGCGTACAGCAGGATCGCGAACTGCAGAAAGCCTGAAACGGCCGTGAAGACGAGAAGGATCGCGGCTATCAAAGCTGGCGCAATGTCCGTGAGGCCTGCTCGATCGTAGATCTTTTGGGCGACCTCGATTCCCTTGTTCAACAGCTTGTCGAAGGGCGCACCCGAGTTGGCATCAAGGGCCGAACCCGCAAGAGCGTTTCCAATCTCCTTCGGTAGCGACGTGAAGAATAGGTCGGTGACGTGTTGCTGGAACGAACTCGCGTTCGACGCGAGAAGCACGATCAGGACGAGCCTCATCGCTCGCCAAGCAAATTCCTGGATCGGCTCGGCGATCGCGCCGCGCATGACCGCAAAACCGTACAGCACGACATAGAGGAGGACAGCGACCCGCAGCGGTCCATCGACGAAGGTCGCGAGGTTCGAGACAGACGTCGACACGAAAGTCGTGATCGGCTGCTCGAACTGCTTCAGGAACTCGTCGAAGACGTTGATCGCCATCTCAATTGCTCGCGCGTTTCAGGGCAGCTTCTCGACCCCAGATCATCACCTTGCGATTGGCTTCCTCCGCATTGCGGCAGGTGGCATCGGACTGCAGGTCGCCAGGATTGGCTCGGCATCGCGCCAGCGCAGCTTCATGGTCAGATGCGTTCGATAGGAAGAAGGGCACGTCTTGGATCGGCGACGGCTGCTTCGCGCGCTCCGCTTGCTCGTCGCCACAGCCGGAGAGCGCGATCGTCAAGAGGACGGCAATCAGACGCTTGCTCATTGAAGAGCCGCCTTGATTTCGTCGACCAACTGGCGGCGCCGTTCCTCCGCGCGCTGACCGTCCATCTCGCCGCGCGCCTGCTGGACCATGGCGAGGCCCTGCATGCGCACGACCTCGTTCTGCAGGAGCGCCTGTTCGGCCTGAATGCGGGCGGAGAGGTCGAGCACGTCCTTGGCGTCCTTGGACGCGGTGATCTTCTGGCGAAGTTCCTCCAGCCCATCGATGCGCTTTGAGGCCGTGTCGTAGACGCTCTGTCCAATCGAGTGCTTGGCCCCGGTCTGGCGGGCAATGCGGTCGAGCTCGCTGCGATAGAAGGAGTTCGCGTCGCCGCCCTGATAGGCGCGGTTCTGATCGAGATACCGGTCAACGACGCCGGCCAGCGATCCGCCGCCGCCCGAGACGAGCTTCTCGATCTCGCCGAATTCCTTCGGCAGGTGTTTGCGGAATTCATCACTGTTCAGGAGCGAGGCGACGTCGTTGACGTCGGTCAGTTTGTTGAAGGACTCATAGAGCTGCTTGGCCTGAGTGAGCTGAGCCTGCATCGTCTTGATCTGCTCGGTCAGCTTGCCGATCTGCTCGACATGCTTCGCGATCGCACCGGCATCGAACACCGGCACGCCTTGCTGGGCGTATGCGTCCACGGACAGGCCGACCAGGGCGGCGGCAACAACAAATCGGCAAGCTCTCACGGGGACGTCCTTCTCTCTGCGTGGAAGCGGGGCAGGAATGCTGCGGGATCGTCGCCAACCTCCGCGCGGATGCGGTCGAGCAGCTCGACCGTCTCGGTTCGACCCGAAAGCACGGCGAGCGCGTCATCGAGCCCGCCGAGGTCGAGCTCGGCGACGACGGATTGGCCGTTCTGTTTGATCAGGAAGCGCCGGCTCTCGGCCGAGAGCTCCTCCTTGATCAGCCGGAACTCGGTCTCGGTGAGATGGAAGCCATCGACATAGTCGGAGCGCGTGCCGCGCGGGTTCGGCATGAAGATCTGCGTCGGGCATTGTTCGACGATGGTGTGGGCAATCGGAGACGCCAGCGCGTCGCGCGGTGATTGCGTCCCAAACACCATAACGCCGTTCTGCTTGCGGATGGTTTTGAGCTTATCGTTGGCGAGCGCACGGAAGGCGTCGTCGCCCAGCGCCTTCCAGAATTCGTCGATGTCGATGATGATGCGGCGCCCATCGATGAGCTGCTCGACGCGATGGAACAGCACCATCATCAGCGGCGTGCGCACGACGGGGTGATCGAGCACGTCGGTCATGTCGAAGCCGATGAAGTTGGCGTCGAGCGCGATCGCGTCCTCTTCGGCATCAAGGACCCAGCCGAGAGGACTACCATTGCACCAGCGTTCCAACCTGGCGCCGACGCCTTCGCGGTCCTGCTGCCCCAGAAAGGCACGAAGCGCTGACAGCGAGCGCTCCTGACGCGGCAGTGCTCGCATCGCTTCGAGAGCGGAATCGATGCGCTCTTCGTCCACCACAGAAAGCGCTCTGCCCTCGGCGGTGACCAGTTTGCGGACGAGATCGCCAAGGAGGGCGAGATTGGCCGGCGTCAGCTCGAGCGCCTTCAGCGGCGCGCAGCCGGTGGAGACGCCGTTCTTCAGCGTGAGATAGGTGCCGCCGGACGCGCGCACGAAGATCTCGGCGCCACGATCCTTGTCGAACATGACGCGCTGGCAGCCGAACTTTTCCGCCTGGGCGAGCAGGAAATTCTGCAGCACGGTTTTGCCCGACCCCGATGGTCCGCAAATGAAGGTGTTGCCGAGATCGCCTGCGTGGAAGGAGAAGTGATAGGGCGAACCGGACGCCGTCTTCAGCATCGCGACGGACGGTCCCCAATGATTGCCTGTGGGCTTGCCCGCCGGATAGCTATGAAACGGCGACAGGGCCGCGAGATTGCGCGAGGTGATCGCGCCTGAGCGGGCGCGATGTTTGAACAAGCCCGGCATCTGCGCCCAATAGGCGGCCTCGAGCCCGAGATCCTCGCGCGCCACGACCGCGCCAGCTTCAGCAAGAACCCGCCGAGCCTGCGCCATCGTCTCCAGCAGCACCTTTGGATCGTCGGCGCGCACCAGCAGCGAGAGATGATGATCGCCCATGACGAAGCGGTTGGACTCGAGATCGTCGAGCGCGTCGTTCAGATCGTCGATCTGGGATGCGGCGACGTCCTGGGTCGAGACGAGCTGGTTTTGCTTGCGTGTCAGCACCGTCTTGGCGTCGGCCTTCGACAGGAAGGCGAAGCTTTGGGACAGCACGAACGCGAACGGGGCCGAGAGCAGGCCGTTCAACATGCCGGGCCTGGTCGAGGCCGGGTACTCCTTCAGGCCGAACATGCCCGAAAAGAGCGAGCCGCCGGCCGCCCGGACTTCGATCGCCTCGCGACCGAAGATGACGCGGTTGGTGTAAATCGCCGATCCCATTCGACCCTGCGGCAACGCCGTCGGCAGATCCTCGCTCGACGCCAGCAGGTGGAGTAGCCGCATCGGCTCAGAGAACAGGATGCCGTCATGCTCGACGAGGCCGAGTTGCACAGGGCCGTAGCGACCGAGCGCGGCGGTGATGTCGCGCGCGGCATCGTTGAGCCGCTTCAAGGCGGCGGCATCGACCTCCCCTCCCCCACATCGCGCCTGGCCGAGCCGTGTAACGAAGCCTGCGGCAGCCTCCGCGCGATCCCGCCCGGGATGGGCGACGATGGTGAGGTAGAGCTCGTTGCGGAACAGCCTTGTGCCCTGAAGCACCTCGCGATAGCCGACGTCGAGATCGCGCGCGAAGCCCGAGGCGAACGCGCCCTCTGGGTAGCCGGTATCCTGCCGCCGTATCAGATGCGTCCAGAGCGCCAGGCGATCGTCGGCGAGATTGCGCAGCGTGAGATTGAGTTTGGCGTGGAGATCGTTGAGGTCTCCGACATCGGCCGTCTCAAAAGCGATCCCGTCGAGGCGGATCGTCGTCATCAACGCCCGCGTCGAGAGGCTGATGACTGTCTCCGTGACATGCCGAACATAAGGCAGGTGAACGTCCGGCTCGATCTCGCGAGCCATCAGGCGAGCGGTGTTAGCCATGGGCCACCTCGCGGGCTGTGAATCGACGCCCGAGGCGCAAAGGGGTTGGGGATGAGCCACCCCAGACGGCGCCATTGCGGGCGCGACCGCGGGTTTCGAGCCAGGCGACTAGCAGGCGGAACTGGTTTGGATCATGCCGGCAAATCGCGCGGAAGATCAGATGGATCGGCAGGGCGACCAGCCCGTAGACGATCGAACCCGCCATCAGGAATAGGATGCAAGACGCCATCACATTGATGGCCATCGACTCCATGGTCACGCCGGCGATCATCGCAGGCCGCGTGCAGGCAAGGAACAGTGTGTCCTCGGTCAGGCGTTCGGGTTCGCTCGTCATCGCGGCCGCGCCTCAGCTGCCGCCGGTCAGGGTCGAGACGATTTCCGATGCGCCGAAGACGATGGCGACGCCGAGCACGACATAGGCCGCCTTGCGCAAATCGAGATAGCCGAACATCCAGGCGATGCCGACGATGATCACGGCGAGCGTCGCCAGCAGGCGCGCGACATTGCCGGTCAGCATCGTAACGATGTTTTGCAGAACGCCCTCGATATTTGCGGTCTGTGCCAGGGCCGGTTCGGCGGCGATGAGAACGAGGACTGCGGCCAAGCTGGCAGGCGCGGCGAATGTGCGAAGCGGCACAGGCATGGAGATCTCCGGTACAGGCGTGTTTCAACGGCGCGCAACGGCGCGCGCTCGGTGGGGAAAGTTGGAATGGATCAGCGGCTGTAGATCAGGAGCGAGGCGCCACGCCGGGCGCCATAGACGCTCCAGGAGGGTGGATCCTTGGCCGATCCGATCTCCTCTTGCGGAGGAGCAAGTTGATTAGCCGGATTAGCAACGATGTCAGGCTTGACCTCCGCCCGAGCCGGGCGGTCAGCCCTTGCGGATTTGAATGATGATACCGCTTGGTCGCCCGCGATGGACGCTGGGATGCCCTCGGCCATCAATCGTGCCCTGCGCTCCTGAAACACGCGTCCGACGCCGGCGATGTGCGCGCATGGGTCGAAGGCGGTTGCGATCGTGAGGCCGGCGGATTTGAGATCCTCAGAATCAAGCTGTGCCATGCCGATCCGGACAGTTTGGCCTGCCACCACAGCTTCACTCGCCAGCGCGATCGCCTCAGGTTTGGAATCCGCCAGGACCCTGATCGGCCGTTTGCCAGCGATGGTGACGAGCAAGAGCTCGGACGCGCTCGCCTGGCGCATGATCGCGGCAACGGGTCTTGTCAAAGCTGACGGTGCGCAACGCTCAATCAAGGTCGTGATGTCGGAGGCCTCCATCAGAACCTGACCCGTGTGCTGATGCCATCTGGTCCGGTGACGTCGATGAAATTGGGTTGGGCGCGATGGCGGACCGCCTGGATGTCGTGCGGCTGACAGGCGTCGTCCGTGCGATCGCATTCGCGAACTGGCTTGCTCGAGACGCAAGCCGGCTGAGCTGAACCATCGCGCCCAAGCTCACGCAGGACGTACCCGTCCTGGCAGGGCTCGTAAGGATCGTATCCGACGGATGATGTGCTCGATCCGGCGCCCGCACAGGTCGGGAAGGCCCCTCCCCGCTTGAGATGCTGCCAAAGCCGCGTCACCGGTGAAACGCATGCGGCGTACTGCGTCGGACCGCCCGGATTGGCCAGGCACAGCAGGACCGTGCAGCCCCAATTATCGGCGCGCGCGACACTGATCGATATGCAGGCGACTCCGCCGGCGAGAACCATCATCCGGAGCATGCGGACCCTCCCGAGATCGGTCACGCCGCAAGCGGGAGCGGCATCTTGACCGGAAGGACCGGCCCGGTCAGTCCGCCATTGCGTCGGATCGCATCGAGCGCGCGCTCCTCGATCGGTAGCAATCCGGCAAGAGCATTTGTCGCTCCGATCCGCTGTGGCGCGCCCAGACGCTGCAGGGTCCACCCTGCCCTTCGCAAGATGCGCTCCATGCGGAGATCGGTGACCGTCGCGATCGACGACAAGCCTCGCGCGTCGCCCCATTCCAGCATCGCGGCAAAGAGCATGAATGTTGCTCGCCGCAGTCCGCCATCCGTCGTGATGTCGGTCAAATCGGTATCGACGCAAAAGCGCGAGCTTTCCGCGATGAGGTCAGAGCAAGGAGCAGTTCCGCCGTCCAACAACTCCGGGAACGTGTTTGCCAGCATGTTGGGGCCCGTCGTCGGCAACATCCGCACGCAACCCAGTACAGAGCCGCGATCGGCGACGACCAGATAGGTCGCATCAAGCGTATCGTAGCGGTCCATCTCGAGATCGCCTGCGGTCGAGACCGACCAGTCGAGCCGGTCCTTGAACACCTTGCGGCGCAGGCGATGCATGCCCATCAGCAGCGAGAGATTGGCGCCATATCCGGCGCGGCTCAGTTCGACGACCTGCATGACCAGCCTTTCGAATCGCGTTGATCTGGAGGCCAATCAAACAGAGGCAGCCGGTCGGCGAACCTGTCGGATGTGACAGGGTGTTTTCTGGATTCCCTCTAAAGTTGTGGCCGTGTTCTCGCCGTATCCGTGAGGCAAAGGCCGTTTCCATCGAACGCAAAAGGGTCATCAGGCGCGTGAAGCAAGGCGCCGCACGTCAACGGGGGTGGGATGAAATCGGTAGAGATGGCGTATCAAGACCTGGTCGATGGCCTGCATTCATCGGTTGGCGAAATGGAGTTTCGGCGCGTCGGCCAACGCGCCGCCGAGAGCATGGGCTTCCGGTACTTCGCCTATCTCGGCTTTGGTGAGGCCGATCCGGTTTTGATCTCGTCTTATCCCAAGCGATGGAGCGAGCATTATTTTGCCGAAGGCTACCAGGACGTCGATCCCGTCGTGGCCTTTGCCAAGGGCAAGCGCTCCACGATGCAGTGGACCCGTGAATCCGCTCGTCAATTTCCGCTGCGCGCCCAGAAGCGTCTCTTTGACGACGCCGACGAGTTTGGCATTCGCCATGGCGTCTCCGTCGCGATCGCCGGCGGCTTCAATCGGTTCGCCGCCTTCACCTTCGCAGTCGACGAGGTCAGTACAGCGCATGGCAAGATGGTCACGGAAGCGAACGATATCGTTCAACTGATCGGGCTGACGTTTCACGCGCATGCGGATGCGAAACTGGCGCTGGGATCGTCACGCAATGAGGCTGTTCCACTGACCCAGCGCGAGCGGGAATGTCTCGCGTGGGCTTCTCGCGGCAAATCAATGGAGGCCACCGCGATGATCTTGGGCATTACGCCGCGGGCGGTGAAGTTTCATCTCGATAATGCGCGGGCGAGCCTCGGCGCTGAGACGCTGCCGCAGGCCGTCGCGATTGCTCTGCGCGGAAGGAATATCTCGTAACGCCAGAAAAGCCGCCGGTTCGTGTCGCCATGTCGAAGCCAAAGCGATCCCAGTCTGACAACATGCTGGGCGGCGTCGTGATTGATGGACCCCTCACGATTCAATATCGTCACCTGAGCAAGGACGCTTTGCAACTCTGTTGCGGACCAAAGCCCCGCCTCGTCTGCCTGCGGTTGTGCCGGTTCGGTCGCTGTGTGTGCTGAAGGGATCCTGGGCGTCGTTTAACGATGTCGGTCAGCCGCCATCCCAGGCCAAAGCCATCCCCGGTAACGCTTTATGCCGTCCTTAAGCGCGTTGTCTGCAGACAACGTAACCGCCCCATTAAGGAATCGTTAACCTTAAATTTCTTGCCACCACGACAGAATCATGGCGTCTTCCTGAGACGGAAAGAGAGCGTCTGACGCTCGTGTTCCGTCTTGAGCGAGAACGACATGACCGCCTCCGCCGTTTCAACCCAGTCTGAACTCGCATCTGCGCGAGTGTCGCGGCACGCGACTGCCCTTTCGAACCAGTTGCGTTCTCTAGGGACCTCGCTGTTCCCACCATCCGCACGCAAATCGCTCCGGTCCTTCACCTCGGGTGAAGTGTCGCGGATCGTCGGAGTGTCGGACGGCTATCTCAGGCAGCTATCACTGGATGGCCTTGGTCCTAACCCTGCGATTGGCTCGGCGGGCCGCAGATCCTACACCCTTGGCCAAGTCAATGAATTACGCGGCTACTTGAGCTCAGCGCGCCCTCGGGAGGCCCTCCAGTTCTCGCCCGGCCGACGAAATGGCGAAAAGCTGCAGATCATCACCGTCGCCAATTTCAAAGGCGGTTCGGCTAAAACAACGACAGCGCTGTACCTGACGCAGTTTCTCGCGCTCCAAGGGTTCAAGGTGCTGGCGATTGACCTTGATCCCCAAGCGTCACTGTCGGCGATGTTCGGTTATCAGCCTGAGTTCGATATCCCTGAGAACGCGACACTTTATGGCGCGATTCGTTATGACGACCAGCGCAGGCCGATGCAGGAGGTTGTTCGCGAGACTTACTTTGAAGGCGTCGGGCTCGTACCGGGCAATCTGGAGCTGATGGAATTTGAACACCATACGCCGCGCGCCATGCTCGATCGGGGGGTGAGGGGACATGAGTTGTTCTTTCGGCGGGTCGCCGGGGCTATCGATCAGGTCGCCGATCGATTCGATGTAGTCGTCATCGATTGTCCCCCACAGCTCGGGTATCTGACGATGGGTGCGCTCAACGCAGCGACGGCCATGTTGGTGACGATCCACCCCCAGATGGTCGACGTCGCTTCGATGAGCCAGTTCTTGCTGATGACATCAGATTTGATGGCCATTATCGAAAACGCGGGCGGGCGGCTCGATTACGATTTCATTCGCTACGTCGTCACGCGGCACGATCCCAACGATGTGCCGGAGTCGCAGATCGTCGCCCTACTGCGGAATCTATTTGGCGATGACGTGCTCAAGGCAACCGCCTGGAAATCGACTGCGATTGCCAATTCTGGCCTTACCAAGCAGTCGCTCTATGAGCTCGACCGCGGCTCGGTTGGCCGGGCAGCCTACGATCGAGCTTTGGAGTCGGTTGATGCAGTGAATGCCGAGATCGTCACCCTCATGAAAGAGGTCTGGGGCCGATGAGTAAGCGCGCGGACACGATCAAGTCGCTTTTCGCTACCGCTCCTGCGCCTGTGTTGTCTGCAGACAACACAGGCTCCGCGCTGCCACGTGTTGCCTCTGGATCGATACGCTCATTGCAAAGCACGTTCTCAAATGTCGAGCGCGAGAATGAAGAGCTTCGCCGGCGCATTGCGGTTGGTCAGGCGATCGTTGAGGTCGATCCTGAACTGATCATGCCTTCTCCCTTTCGGGACCGCTTCGACGACCAAGATGCCCAGGCGTTCATAGCGCTGAAAGAATCGATCCGAGAGCAGGGGCAAGCAGTACCGGTGCTCTTGCGGGAGGAACCTGCTGATTCGGGCCGATACCAGATCGCCTATGGGCATAGGCGCGTACGCGCCGTGCGCGAACTTGGCCTCCCCGTAAAAGCTGTCGTTCGGCCACTGTCTGATGCCGACCTCGCGATCGCTCAAGGCCTCGAAAATGCTGCACGCGAAGATCTGACATTTATCGAACGCGCCACATTTGCTTTGCGACTTGAGGATGCGGGCCACGACCGCCTCGTGGGTCAAAGAGCTCTGGCAATAGACCGCGCAGAGGCATCGAAACTAATAGCCGTCGCTCGCGGCATTCCGGGCGATCTAGTGGATGCGATTGGGCGGGCGCCTAAGATTGGTCGTGGACGATGGCTTGCGCTTGTCGATGCGTTGTCGAGTCCAGATGCTGCAACGCGCGTTGCGCAGCAAATTGTCCAGCCAGAATTCAAGGAGTTGTCGTCAGACGATCGTTTTCTGACAGTTCTTGCCGCCGCATTGGCTAGAACAAACCAAACGCGCCCGAGCGGCGATGGGTACCGAATTGTGGCCGTGGCTGACATGGAGGTGGCACGAGTGGCTACCTCACGAACTCGTACCGTGATTTCGATTGGGCATGATGCAAATGGCGATGCCTTTGCTGCCTTCGTCGAAGGGAAGCTTCCAGAAATGTTCGCAGCGTTCAAGGCGAACCGTTCAGGATGACACCGCAGAGCCGTCGGCCCTGTACCCCGCAACCATTGAAGGATTAGGCATCGG
>JAESGV010000367.1_pt1 | contig 19874 bp, 27 predicted proteins | sample 9269781 | NCBI WGS metagenome assembly JAESGV01 (sample SAMN15741586, study PRJNA653496) | algae metagenome | isolation source: Tildeniella torsiva UHER 1998/13D and co-occurring heterotrophs from... | place: Slovakia: Slovak Paradise National Park, Hrabusice, Kosice Region | collected 2000-01-01
TAGATATATATATACTCCCATGTATTTAACAGTAAGAAACTCTTGAACAAGAAAAAACAACTAACAGCAGTATGATATTTATAAGAATTAACTAATTTAAAATTCAAATTTTGAAAGTACTTCTTATTACTTTTCTTATAACTTCTGAATTTCTTTCATCAGTACCAAAAGTCAAAGAAGCAGTTGTTAATGTAATAACCAAATATGATGAAAATTGTTGTAGAATATACTTTTATGATAATGCGTCAGATGCAAAATTGTTGCAGTGACTGATGTTGAGGCGAGAAATGGTGTATTGAATATATTGGTGCGTATGATACACAAAAAGTATAACATGAAAGAAATTGATGATGTAGAGCGGTTTTCTACAAATATTAAGCAGCATAAGCTATATCATAAAAGTATTTCTAGGGTGTATACAGATACAATAGGTGCTATTACCATTGGTTAGTACAGTGACATAGCTTTATTTTACTGTGATGCAAAAACAAAGAAAGTATTTATATTGGATAAATTAGACTTTATTAATGGATATTTATTAAATAAGATTGACTTTTACTATAGTGACAAGGATACAATCATTCCTACACCCAGAAGTGCAACATGTAATGAATATAAAACCATGAATATAGCGCTACTAGTAGCATTATTACTTGGTCTAAAAACATCAGCAGGGATTTTTGGTGCTGCTGCATTTAGTATGAACTTTTTATCCAATATCTTATCTGCAAAAACAGTACAAAAAGCATGTTTACATTTTTTGTGCAGTGTTATACTAAGTACACAGCTTAGAATTTGCATAACACCTTATGTGAACAATAGACCAGGAATTACAATAATTAAATAAAGTTACATATTAGTTATAAGAGTATTATAAGTAATGTAAGTAACTTATGCCACTAATAAAACATTATAATATATCACAGGTTAGCTTACTTATATATTGTAAGATTTGAACTCTTCTATTTCACAAACAAAAGCAAAATGCCCAAGACAAAAATTAAGAAAAATTCGACAAAGAAGGAAGAAATCAGACCAATCGCAGACCCTGCCGAGCGATTTAAGAAGCTACGCGCATTTGCTGACAATTATTTTTGTGAAAAAAATCAATTTATTGTTGATCTCCCACATAACAGAAATTGCTTTTACTATGGTATGGCTTTAAATGCGCTTCACAACGCTGATAAAATGCAGACCATACGTGATGTAGTTGCCACACATATAAAACAAAAAAAACTCTTTTTGGAAGATCTCTCATTTCTAATAAAGATAAATGTAAGCAGCCAAAAAGAAGTGTACAAAAGCATAGAAAAATATTTAGAGGCTGTAAAAACAAACAAAGAAGCAGATACACAAGAGATACGCATTATACAAAAAATTCTCAAAAGGAAGATTATTATTTATTTGGTTGAATTTGACAAGGATGAACCACATGTGATTAAAGCTGCATTAAATGTCTATAATGATGAGACAACTACTGACCTGCCAACTACATACCTTGTTAGAATGGAAGGCCACTACAATTTGCTCACAACTGTAGCATTGTATGATTGAAGAACAAAATACTACTTGCAAAACCAAATCAAGAAGTGTAGTGATGAAGTGCTATCATATAAGTTGTTGTTGTCTGAAAAAGAAGAACCAAGTGAAGTTGATAGAGAAAATTTAAGAAGAAAGAAGGAAAATTTGGAAGCATTTAAAAGCGAACTGGTATATTAATACAATAATGACTAACTTTAAGAACGAAAAGTGCAACAAAAGTGATCTTAATTGGAAACAAATAAAATACAGTATTTATAGAAATAATATTAACAAAACAATAGTTAGAAGAACAGAATCGTACATTAATAAAGAAGAAAACTGAACTTGCTAATAAATTAAAAAAGTTGCGAGAAGTGAAAGAGAGTAAGAAGCAGCAAACTACAAAAGTACTTTAATTCATACACTAATTATTAGGCAAACGTTATTTAAAATGAATATGAGACATTGAGATCCTAATGCAAAAAAATTAAAAAAAAAAGAATGAATTTGAACTTGAAATTTAAAGTTTGAAAGAAGAAGTAGAAAAGCTTGAGAAAAATGTACTTTAATCCACATATACTAATTTTATTAGACTACAGAATTAGAAATGCTCAAAGTAGAGAATGTAAAATTAAAGTTTCTCTCTGTAAAGCAAGATACAGAAATCCATACTGTAAGCAAAATATAATTACATTACTAATATTAGTTACATCAAAAGAAAGATAGTAATGTAAGTTATTTAAAATTCTATAACATAAAAGGATGAAAAGCATTCAAGTATGATTGTTGACCTAAACAATGAAGTAAAAGAGCTGAATAGAAAGATACAAGCGCTTCAATCAGAGATACGCACTGTAATATATTCACAAAAATACTAACATAGTAGTTGCAACAAAACAATGCAGCAACAAAAGTATTATTACAGAAGAGAAACAAAATAATTGAATCATTACAATCAACTGTATGATTAGTGAAAGAAAGTAGTGCAAATACAAGCATCACACATTTAGAGAAAAAAGTAAGCTTTATATTTCTTACTTACATAGATTTCTACTTTACAAGCTGTAATCAATGAAAGAGCAAAGTTTGCAAGAGCAGTGTTGCACTATTAAACACAAGATAAAGATGAACAACCTATTACTGTGCAACAATTACCGCTTTTTAGAGTGCATGTTTCTCCTAACAACACATACAGTATTAATAATATAGGTGCTATTACAATATGCTTTCGCCTTGCAATAGTTAAAGCCAAAGTACGCCAAGCCTTAAAATTTATTCTTGATGAGCATGAAGAATTGTTTCAAGTTAAACTCAAAAAAGCTATGAAAGTTGTTGTATCAGCAGCAAAACAACTGTTGAAAAGAAGAGATATAACAATTAATCAGGAAAGTGCTGTCAAAGTGCTTTGTAAAAACGTAATTCACCAACACAACTAAACTTCATTGATATTTCAGATGAGTGGTAATGAGCAATATAGCATTCCAGCCTGGTTGATATCTAAAATGTAAGACTTTTTTATATTATTAACTTTAAGGATATCTAGTAATATATTACAACAATATACATCAGAAGTATTTGAAAATCATGCATTTGAAGCGCTGGAAGGGTTTGATAAAAAAGAGGCAAAAGCTCAATTTAACCTCAAAAAAACAAACAAAAGACATACTGAAAGCAAAGAGGATAATGTAAAAAAAAAAGAATTAGACTTCCCTTGGGACAGAATGAATAAAATATTTATTACTTATTATACTTACATATATAATAAAAATACATAACTAACAAAAGATATCTTTATAATAAAAGTTACTTACTTGTCAAATTTCTGGTAATAGTGAAAGTACCCATGGTATTTATATTTGTAAAAGCGTTTGTAATATACTTTTTAGAAGTGTTAATAATCTTGCTGGCATTTAATAAATACATTATACTTGTGTAGCTACATGCTTTGTGTAAATCTTTTATAATTGAGGAGAATTAAGATTCTAATAAATACATCCAAATTTCACTAATAACATGCATATGTGTAGCTTGTTCATTTGCAGATGTACATATCTGTTGTAAAGGTAAATGTGGTAAAGCAACATGACTACAAGCATGCCATATGCTTCACATCTGCAAGAATTACTCTCTTTTAATTGTTTCGTCAAAGGTGAAAACCTGTGGCAGTACTTCTTGAAGCAGAAAGATCAACTGTTATTATCTTTGAACTTATTACATGAGCAAATACCAATATGTGCACTATACTCACTATTAGCGCTCTATTGAAGACCTAATTTAGTTATTAATAATGTAAGGACATACGGAGCAGTAGGAGATGAGAATGTGTTTGTATATCTTTTTACATGAAAACAAATAAATGATGACTTTCACAGACAAGACATGTTTCATTAATGACCAAAAAAGCATATTGAATATGCTGTTGAGTGCGTAACAGTTAAATATTACACCCATTTAACTACAGTAGCAAAGAAAAACTTTTTTATGTATAGTGGGCTAACCAAGCAAGAGTACTTTTTGTCAAAGAAGTTGAATGAAGAGACAGAATATTGAGGAATTGTGATATACTTTAGGCCAGCAACTGTGCCAAAAGATTATGTGTTAGCACCACATGGAAATCTAAAAAATTCAATAACCAATTACAGTCGAACAAGTAAAGCAGAGCTAAAAACTCTGAAAGAAGGAATAACTACAAGTAAGTATGGAAAGGCAATAGTAAATATAAAAGAAATAAGAGAAGCAACCCACAAAAACGCTAATCAACTTTCAGTCATGCGATACCAGCAGTAAGACCCACAAAAGGTGTTTGAAAACACTTATATTCTAGCATTACAACAAAGTGATGCTGTTCGATCACTTCAATATATTGGAGTTAAACATGTGGCTGTAAGAACGCAAGATTTTCTAACAATTATAATAAGACAAAAGATGTTGATGATAGACACTACTTTTAAGGTTGACTGTAACCATATTACAGCTGTGGTAGTTGAAAACAATGGAGAGCAAGGACTAATAAATGCTTGAGATACTGTGACAAGCAACACTGTTAAGCATCTTTTGTGTTTAAATCATTTTAAAGATAACATTAAACAAAAATTAACAAAGCTAAGTATTACAAGTGACCAAAAAAAGCTTGTATTAGCCCCATTGTTTGGAGTCAGATGGTATAGAGGAATGGTAGATCAAACAAAACACTACATTGAAGAGAACCTACCTGCAATATATGAATACTAGTAAGCCTTCATTTTTATTTAATAATTAGGAAACATAAAGATGTTATTAGAAAAGCAAAAGGACAGATTCTACAGAATTGGTTCGAAAAAAATAAACGCAAGGCCTTATTAGAGTGTATATTAAAATTTTAACGACAAGCAAAAGAACAAGTAGATAAAAGAAGAGTTTTTACTAATTTAATAGAATCTATGAATGCATAGTTCAAATCTAAGTTCCAGATAACTGCAAACTCATCATTTGACAAAATTGTTAGAGCAATGATAGATTACTTTGACCAGCAAAGTGTTAATACATATACTGGATATACAAACTTTAACAAGAGAAGCCGTTGTCTACAACTGTTACAGAAGAGAGTAAAAACTTTGAACTAGACTTGCAAAACTATTTTCGACATGCTCAAAAGCTTATTAGATATCATAGAAATCCATTCCAGTTAAAAAGCATCCAGTTATCATTCTCTGTTTTTCACTTGGCTAATATAGATAAGAGTGAGAGTGAGCATCTTAAAAATCTGGCTAAAGAGCTTATTTACAGAAAGGCTGTTCATATTATTGATGCTAACGATGCCAAATGTCAACTTGCTGTAGTGCGCTCATTAGAGACTGATAAAAGAAAAAGAGAAGAATATGAGGTGAAAGACAAGGTTAGCACTATAAAAAGTACTAACAAATCTTGGGATATATTAACTTGTTCATGTTTTGTAAGTAATATAAGTATCATAACTAATATAAGTAGTGGTTCCACACCTTTAAGATATGTAAATGTGTTATTGTAGTAATGAAGACAGTAAAGAACACAACATATCTAAGTTATGTTAAAAAGAACAAAACAGCAACACAGGTTGAAAAGAGTGTAAATGGAAAGAAAAATAAAACAAAAGGCTTAAAACCAGGACAAAAAAGGCATAGCTAGCGATCCAAAGGAAAGGATTAGACAGAAGGAAAAGTAGCCCCAGTGTCTGCCCTCTCTGATTTGATACAACTTGCAAAAAATAATAAGGAAGAGTTACAATGGCAAAAACAAGAAAAGAATAGTTTTAGTAGAGATGCTATGGTAACACGATCAAAAAATGTTAGAAAAACATATCCTAATACTCAAACAAAGTATGTGGGACAGAAAAAAAAGTCTAACTTTGATAATTTAACTTTAAAACGAAAAAGAACAAATGTAATTGTGACATTAACTGATTCAGAAAGTGAAAGTGAGAAAACAATAGTTACACTGACAGATTTCTCTGATGATGGGTACAAAACAGACTCATTTAACGGATATGAAAGTTAATAACCTTGCAAACTAATATAATGTCATAAATGTCAAAAACAAAATTGTTCTTCAATAAATTACCGCATAAAAGAATATGAGTAACAAAAGTAATGTTAGTATAAAAAGTAAAATAAGTTGCATAAGGAATAATGGTATGTAAAATTCAGATACCTCATTTAGATTTCTTATTAAGCAGCTATTAAATCACTCCTTTGTTAACAAAGACACTGCTACATATATAATAGAGCACATTAACTTGTTCTACATTTTCACTATTACTTTACCAGACTTAAATTCACAACGATGTAACAACTATTACAGGTATTAGAAGAATAATGGTACAAAAGTACTACAATACAGAAAAGCTATGATTAAGCATAGCTACTGGTACAATGTTTGAAATTCAAAGTTTTAAAAGCAAGAATTCCATCTATAGTCTCAATTTAGTGATAGTTTATACCATAGAATTATGGTATACTACAAGTTAGAAGGTGTCTCTATTATAGCTGATGCTATATTAGTTTCATCACACAAAAACTTTAAAAGTTCATTAAAGGTTCCTTATAAGTGTTACAATAATGAGCGCCGTAAGCAAACAAGAATAAAAGTCGCTTTTTTAAACAACTTAAACAAGTAATACGATTGTTTTGCTGACAACTTCAATGAAAATCCTGTGAGAAATGTAAAGCAGATTTCTAACATGCAACATACATATTAAGATCTTGCAAATATGTTTGATCACCAGATGAGATTAGCGACTGTATATCCTGATGTAATTTAGTATATTAAACAACATCCAACGTAATTATTTGTTTTTTTCACTGACCATAGCTTGGTTCTAATCAAACAGACAAAAAAATGGTTTATTGATGTTACATTTGACATGTGACAAGGCTATGTGTGCTCTATAATGTACAAGTCTGAGATTTTCAATCGATATATGACTGGCTTTGTGTACCTTCATGAAACTAAGGAGGCTTACAAGCATGTAGAAGTGTTGAACCATCTTGCATCTGCTTTGAAACTTTTCAAAGAAGAACAAGCAAACTACAAGCTTGTAAGTGACAGTAAAGCAGCTATTATCAATGCTTGGTGTACCCACTTTCCGAATATACCACAAGAGCGTTGTAGCTTGCATTTTCTCAAGAACATCTATAACAAGTTGTGGTATCATTTACCGCATAGGCCTACCAAAGACCAGATCAAAAAGGTTCTGTCTATCTTCAATAAAAGTATTGTTAAATATGGTTTGTTTAACTTACCTGCTGAAAAAGTGAAAGAAAATGAAGATAAGATCTTGCATTTAGTGTAAGTGGTTTCTTGTTCAATATTAATTTTGTAGCGTTAATGCATTAATCGTTTCTGACATCAAATATACAAAAGACAATGCCATTGAAGCTTGCAGGTATATTTTAAAGGAGAAGCTTCCTGTATTGTACACTTGTATATCTAAATACAGTGGAAACTTTGAAAATGATCTTTAAAAATGCTATACCACAAATCCTGTTGAATCTTGGAATGCTGCAATAATCACACAATGTAGGACAAACCAAAACTTAAGTGTCCTTACCTTAACTAAAAAGATTGTCAAATTTTATACTAAGCAAGCCATGCACACTGAACTTGGATTATAAGATAAAAGAAAGTACTGTTTGGTGAATAATACATCAAAATTAGTTTGAAAACAGCTAGCTGTATATACTTTTAAGTTTATTCAATTACACATTAAGAATTTCTTATATCACATTAATGTAGCATCTCTCACTTCATTTGCATATGCATCAAAGCTTGATACAATATGCTTAATTATATCAGTAGAGGCAGAAGCATATGAGGTTGCTACAAAGCAGATTATGATAAAGCCTGGTGACATACAGATATTGAAGAGAGATGATAAACTAAATGCTGTTTGTGTATACAATACAGTGACAGACAAAAACAAGCCTGCACAGCAAAAGAAAAACAGAATAAATAAAAAATGGATTCTGTTCTTTAGACAATCTCTCTTAATTAGCATTTAAATTTACTTTTAAAAATAAAACTTAATATTAATTTGATATTTTTAATATACTTATGTGATTAATCCAACAAATAATAATAAATTAAAGTTAAAAAATATCTTATTATATCACCTACAGTCTATTTAACACATTCATTACATAATTCTGCTAAAGTTTGTTTTAAACCTGTTTTAGGAGTATATTTTTATTATTTTTATCAATTTCTGAAATTTTCATATAATATTGTAAATAACATATATATTGTGGTAAAATACACTTTTTATATAGTTTTCTATAAAAGAAAAACTCTTTAATTCAGACTGTTAGTTATATATAAGATTTATTTCTGCTATTTCTTCTTCATTTGGCCTATAAAAGTCAAGTATACTTATATTATTATCATCCTCCATTTTACAGTTTTGTAATCAATATTACAATTTTTGTAATAATACTTAATTTATATAATTTTTAAAAAATATACTTAATATATCTTTAAATTTTTTATTTTAAATTTATTTATTAAATATTAAGATTTTTAATTAATAAAAGACAAATTATTTGTGTCTTTAAGTGTTATGTTTTAAGTACACTCTTTTAAAATATAAATGTTCTATTAAAATATCTTTGTTTGACTATTTTTACAAAACTAAGGCAATAACATTAAATATTTTAATAGATATCTACTTTGTTGCACTAATATGTACTTTTTTTAATTTTTAATTCTTAAAAAGAGGCTGTTTATTATTTAAAATATATTTATTTCTACTTATTATTAATTATTATATATAATTAAAAGTAAATTACCTAATTTTCAAGTAATATTAATAAAAAATATCACTGTTTTTAGTATATAAATTGTTAAAAATAATATTTTAATGCTTCAAAAAAGATTTAATTAATTATAATATATTTTAATAAACTTATAAACATCAAATAATTGATTTTTATTGTTGTTATTAAGTTAATATCTGCTTTATAACTCTTTTTAATAAAATAAATTTAAATGCTTTTATTAGCAATAATACTTTATAATATCTCTGGAGTGCTAGAGTTTTACTTTCTATGATTGGGTACAAGATGCTTTGTAAACGCTCCCTCGCTTTCTTCAGTCTCGTCAGCAATGTTAAAGTCCTCAAAATCTTGTTCAACATCTTCATAGATTTCTACCTCTTCATTAATGTAAACATCTTTTCTGTGCTTTAACCAAACAGCAACACCAATGATCACTGCTACAATAAAGAAAATGGCTATCAAAATCATGACGACTGCAGGTATAACTACTGAAAGCCATGGGAATGGTTCAGCTGCTGGTATATTCATCAATGGAACTTTGTCAACTTTGCACTTTCCTGGTTGACATTCTAGTACCATAACGTCAACAGCAAGTGAAACAGAAGCATCAGTAGCGCTTGAAACAGCTTCTTGTTCAGACTTGTCACTAGCTGAGAGTACCATAGAGTAATTTCTCGCAAAGAAAGCAACAGGATTAAATGACCGTGGTACTTGCTCAATAGTACATACTGATGTATACAGTGGCATTTCATAAAGTGTTGCGTTAATCATGTAGATATTTGGTTGATACACTTTCAACACAAGTCGGTATTTGGTATTCATTTGGAAATTGCATCTCTCTTGCACACGATCAAAGTATGCTCCACCGCCAACAGTATCATAGAACAAAGATAACTTGTTACCAACTTCTAGTGATGCATAGGTTGATGGATACAACGTATCATCAAAGAACCAAAACTCTATAGGTGAGCCGTGTGAGCCAGAAAGACTTTCAATTGTGAAATCAACATAACCTTGCATATCTTGAATGTTGTTTTTCACACTAGATGTGAGTGCTTTTCTACCTTCTTGCAAACTTGCAGCTACAATTGTACCTTGATCAGTGACAGTGACATTTGGACATCCTGTTGATCCTGGAATATCATTTCCACATGTTGCTGTGGTGAGTGCAGAGTTGATTAGTGTAAATTTAACAGTGTTGCTAGGATCAGAGTCATCAGCTGGACTTCCCTTTCTCACAAGTTTTACATTAATAACTTCATTTGTGGCTGCAGCTATACTGACTGGACAGGATACACTAGTTGGTGAACTTACTGTAGCTTCTACAGTATCAAAACTCGTACCATCTGTAGTCCAAAAATCGCATGATATAGCTCCTGTAGTTTGAACAAGTCCACTACCAGATATGGAAACGTTCTGTCCATTGACTACAGTAGTTGCAGCGACACTGATCGTCATTTGTGGTGACTTGCATGCATATCCACTGTATGGTGGTGTACAAACGCAAGTATCAGGTCCTGCACATACACCTCTTCCCCAACATGTTCTTGCGTCATCAGATGTGACATTGAAGCAAACTGGATTTTGGCACTGACTACCTGACCATCCAAATGAACATAAACATGCGTCGGTATTGGTACAGAAACCATTTCCATTGCATACAGAAGGGTCTTCCATAGTGTATCCGTAGCATGTTGGATACTTGCAGTTATGACCATACTTTCCTGTACGACACACGCAGGTGTCTAATGCAACACAATCTCCATTTCCATCGCATACTGATGGATCTCCTTGTGGCACTCCGAAACATGTAAAGTTTTCACATTTAGATCCTGTATGCAACTTTCCACAAGCACATGTGTTATCAGCAATGCATGCTCCAACTCCACTGCAAACTGTTGGATTTGTTGCAGGTACTCCAAAACAAGTAGGCACGTTAACAACAGGTGCTTGATGAGCTACATCATGTATGAACGGTGAAGTGGTGATATTAAACGCAGTAACTGCTGTTGCAAAGTTATCTGCTGACAGTTGGAGGTAGTTTCCAACAAGATCAAAATCAGTAGACACTTGAGCAGTAGAGTCTTGAGAAGATACACCAGGAAGAGTAACAGTCTTTGTACTATTCGTAAATCGGAATTGCACAGGGTTAGTGGCAAACCCAGAACCTATAGCAATTGCAGTTCTACTAGTACCTGTAACATAGATAACGTTCAGTGGTTGGGGTGCAACTGTTGTAGTTGGTTGACTAGTGGTTGGAGCTTGCGTTGTGGTGGGACGAGTAGTTGTGGTTGGTACACTTGAAGTGGGTGACGATGTAGTCATTGGTGGCGCTACAGTAGGAGTATGTGTAGTAGTTGTAGGAGATGCAGTAGTTGGAGCCGTTGTAGTAGAGGTGGTGGGAGCAGTAGTAGTTGGAGCAATGGTAGCAGTTGTTGGCTGAGTAGAGGTTGTAGGTTGCGCGGTTGTAGTGGGAGGCCTAGTAGATGTAGGTGAAGCTGTTGTTGTTGGAACACTAGTTGAAGTGGTTGGTGTTGCTGTGCTAGTGGGAGTGTTTGTTGTTGACAGTGGCGTAGAAGTAGGAGTTGGTGTAGCAGTAGTAGGTGCTGAAGTTGTAGTAGTAGTAGGTGATTGTGTTGTAGTTGGAGCGACTGTTGTCGTAGGCGTACTAGTTGTAGTAGGAGCCTGAGTGGTAGTAGATGTAGGTGTAGCAGTTGTAGTTGTTGGAGCAACAGTAGACGTAGTAGGAACTCTAGTTGTTGTTGGAGAAGCTGTAGTGGTAGGTTCAGCAGTTGTCGTTACAGCTGCAGTAGTTGTAGGCGCTTGAGTTGGTGTGGGTGTACCTGTGGTTGTTGGCATTTGTGTTGTAGTTGGTGTAGGAGTAGTCGTTGGTGCTTGAGTAGTGGTGGTTGGAGCCAATGTAGTAGTTGTAGGAGCAGTTGTAGTTGTAGGAGGAAGAGTTGTTGGTGCTGGCGTGGTTGTTGTTGGAGCAGGAGATGTAGTTGGTGCAGATGTAGTAGTTGGCGTAGGAGTAGTTGTTGGTGCTAGAGTAGTGGTGGTTGGCGCCAATGTAGTAGTTGTAGGAGCTGTTGTAGTTGTAGGAGCAAGAGTTGTTGGTGCTGGCGTAGTTGTTGTAGGAGCAGAAGTGGTTGTTGTTGGAGCAGGAGTTGTAGTTGTCGGTGCTGGTGTGGTTGTCGTTGGAGTAGGAGTTGGCGTTGGCGTTGAGGTCGGTGGGTTTGTATATGTGCATCCATCTGTTCCAACTACTAAACTCAAATTTGTCACTGGAGCGAACTTATGAATGCCCAAGAATGTCGATCCAATATTTTGTTGATTCGCAGTCAACTGACATGTGGCATTATAAGCGATTTTTCCTGGACAAAATCTCACTGCTTGATCTCCCCAAATGATAAACCTTATACAGTTAGAAAAAAGATATCACGTACCTATTAGAACTAGTTCTTGCAATGCTTACGTCTGTTCCAGCATATATAGAAGTGAACTTTTCATTTGGTGCTAATCCTGATGCAGGTACAGTGCTTTCAACAAATCTGAGTCTAGCAGCAGTTGACTCCAATCCATCACCGATCTAATAGGTTAGTATTCATCACATTCATACCTGGTAGGCAGTGTTACTTCCAAGTGTAAATATTGTTCCATCACTTGCTAGTACCATTGCATTGGAGAAGCTCGCACTAACACTGATCAAAATCTTTCCGCCATATAGAGATGGACTAGAATCAATTGAAGTAGGTACAGTACCATATCCAACTCTACCTACATATCTTACTAAACCTTGGGCAGTGTCATTCTCAAATATAGCACCCCACATATACACAGTTGCTGGTTGAACAAGTGCAATAGAGCAGTGAGTTCCAGCAGCGATACTTGTAAATATTTTTGAGTAATTGTAAAAGTTAACAAGTTCAGGATAGAAGCGAGAGTCTAAAGCGTTAACGTTATTGTATATAACTTACTAACAGTTCCATCACCAAGTTGAGCATAAGTGTTTCCTCCAAACGAGAACATAAGTTTGTCTGTTGTTGTGACTAGTACATGCGACCCACCCATTGCAATTTTATCGATCATTCGACTACCTATGATTCCTTTTGGCATCTCTATTGGTGTTGTATACACTGGATTTGTTGTTCCTGTAACAAAATCGTACAGGTTACGACTAGCATAAGATTTGACAATTGTTCCCCATGTGAGTATTTTGTTGGTACTTGTCAACGCAATGCAAGCTGTTATGCCACAGTCTATACTAATTACAGTAGCATTTAGTTGAGCGTTAAGTAGCTGTGGTGCAGCTACTGTGGTGACACCAACTCCAAGTACACCTATAATGTAAATATATCAAGAGTAAACTTACTTCCAGTGTTTGTTCCCCAAGCGTATAGCTTTCCCATATTACTTAACGCAACAGTAAAATCATTTCCCTTTTTAACATCTACTACAAATTCGTTGTTTGCAAAGGCACTCATAGAGATTGGTGTTAGAGTATAGTTGACATTTTCATAAAGTTGAGGTAGTCCCGCACATGGGAGAGAATACGATTTTGTAAGATTTGTCGAGTCATTATAGGTACAACCATCTGTGATTAATACACCAGCTCCACTAGCAACACCAATAGCGAGTACCTTTCTGCCAGGTACCACTATTTCTGAAAGTGAAGCTGAAAAAATAGGATAAAGGAAATTGCTGTAAATTCCATTAGCTAATTGACCTCTACCAAAATGACCACATCCAAATACACGACCAGTGTTTGTTTTTAAAAAGGTTACGTAATCACTCGCTACAATATTTGTAATATTTTCTCCATTCAAAAGTGGAGAGTTAGTAATTGGAAGGACTTGTAGCCACTGCGTGTAAAAGTTTTGTGATGAATCAATCTACTGTGAGTATTAACACTAATAAATATACCTGGCCCTTTGCGTTACTGCCAAATGCATACAGTGTTCCATCGTCACACAGGTAAAATGCGGTAGGACTATCTAAAGAGCCTATACTTACACTTGCAACACGTTTAGGACTACTAACTATAGTAGGTTTCATTACTGCTGCATTGGTTCCTGTACCTATTCCATAACTTACACCACCGTCTAGTATTTGTCCCCACATGAATAGTTGACCATCTAAATAGTTAATATCAGTGTTGTGATCTTACCCGTAGTAACTACTCCTGCTAATCTTCCACCACCATAAATTCGCTTCACTTCTTTGTTGAGTAGACCACCATCCATATATACGTACCCTGGATTGTATCTAGGAACTAAATAATATGAGCAAATGAAAATTATAATTACCTGAAGTTGGATAATAGCTTGGATCGCCGTAAACACCATTTTGTACATCTGTTGCATCGCTTCCCCAAGAGAACAACTTGTTGTCTGTTGTCAACGCTAATCTCCACGCTATTGCACCACCTGATATTTGTGAAATAACTCTGTTGTTGATCGCTCCCTTGTATACTACTGATGGGTATGTAAGAGTTTCTGTTCCTCGCGACATATAACCCCAAGCAACCAGTTGGTTATCTGACGTAAATGCTAGACAGTTTCTTGCTCTACATATGACGTCAATAACCTTTCTTCCAAACAAGAACGATAGTGATGGATTATAAGATACTTGTTTGATCTGTGTCACTAGAGTAACTGTAGTTGTGCCATCACCTAGCTCTCCATCATCATTAGCTCCATAAGAGTACACTATTCCATTAGAGTCAAGTATTGTTCCAAAACCCTTTGCTGCAAATGTTGCACTACCAATTCCTACTTGTAATGACGTCTTTTTCCCAGGTATATTGACTATTGTTGGAATAGACAGAGTGTCAAGATTTGTATGCGTACCAAAGTAGTATAACTCATTATTAGAGTCACATGTAAGTGGAAGAGTAGGTAATGTAATGTTACGTATAGCATAGCTACAGCCATTGGTCAATATAACAGCACTAGTTGGCGTATTGCTATTACTGATAGCTACATATGAAACTCTTCTACCTGGAACAGTGATCTCCATCGGTGTTGTGAAATATGCGGTGCCTTGTACTGGAGAACTAATATCATTGTATATAGAGTTTCCCCAGTGCAACACGCGACTTTGACTAGTATAGATAAACGTAGCAGTAGCGGTACTCTTTACGTCAATAACAGTTTCTCCAGCTGCAAGCTCGTTTGCTGTTATGACATCAACTTCTGTAAGTGTTAACTGATCAGTGACAGTGGAATCACCAACCAGTCCATATTGGTTATCTCCCATGCCGTATACAGTACCATCACTGGTAAGTACATGTGCTGTTGAAATACTGGCACTGATTTTAGTAATTGTCTTAAATTGTAAAGCTGAGGTGTCAACGTTCACAGGTGTGCTAGCAGCAGATAAACTACCATCACCAACAGCAACAACGGCGTTGTATACTGTTCGTACCAGAGCTCCCCAAGCATAAAGTTTTTTATCTATTGAAATTAGCAAATCTTATTATACTTACCACTTGTCAGTGCAAGAGTGTAGTAGCCTGCTGCAGCAATAGCGGTAACAGTTTTACTTGACAGTATTGGTGACAACACAGCGACAGGTAAAAACTTGTTTGCTGTTGTTCCATCACCGAGCTGACCTTGGTTGTTATAACCCCAAGTATACACTAATCCTCCAGCCACTACTACTCCATGATAGGCACCCAGTTCCATCAAAGTAATCGTTTTTGACATGCCTATCATACCCTTTGGACATTCTGTAGGAGTTGCTACCACGTTATTTCCAAGCCAGTCGAATTCTCTACCAACACCAGTGGCACCTAAAAGTTAGTTAATATGATAAAATGTACCATAAAGATTTTCGCCCCAACCAATGAGTAGATTGTCCGTCGTGAGTACATTTACACTTGAACTACTGCAGCGAACCATGTTCACAGTTTTTCCGTTTAAAGCAGTTGCTGTAGTTACTAGTGCTGGATCTAAAAATAAAAATTGACCTCCTCCACTGTTGTCTCCAAATTGAAATCCTCCAGAGGTAGAACCCCATCCTATTAGTGTTCGATCAGCTGCTAAACCAATGTAGAATGAATCTCCAGCTTGAACATCAATAATTGAGTAGCTTGAGAGGAACGTAGCAGAAGCTGGTACAGCAGCGTGGTACCTGCTATCTGTTGTACCATCTCCAAGTTGACTGTTCAAATTTTGTCCAAGGCTGTACAAGTTACTAGGTGTAGCACATGTTAGTGATCTTTGAGTAACTGTGATGTTGGGTATTGTTCTTGGGCAACCATCAGAGATTACAAATGTATTATAGTACGATGATGGTGGTTTGCAAGTGTAAAATGCAATATCAATGATGTTGATTGATGGGTCATAGATTTGAATTGGTATTGGTGTGTTTTGTCCCCAACCAATCGTACCTAATTCACCTGTTGCAAGTTGTCCTTGATCGTTGGAACCAAATATCAATGTACGACCTTGGTTGGTCATTACAGCACTGTTAGCATAACCAGAAACGATGCTTGTCACTTCTTCCCCAGTGTTCATAGCGTAAGCAATGTGAGGATGAAGAGTAAATGAAGGTAGCGTTGTTCCAACAGTTTCACCTCCAACCAAGTATGTATTGTAACCTAACTCGTTAGAATGCATAACAAAACTTACCCATAGAGTACACTGATCCGTCACCTGTTACTGCTTGAGCTATCAAATAGCTTGCAGAGATACTAACTATGGTCTTTCCTGCAAAAGGAGCCATATTAATAGCTGTTGGCAAAGTACGTATGGTAGAATTACCATCTCCACCTGTATAGTACACATTAGACGATGTAAATAGTCCTCCCCATGAAACAAGTTTGTTATCTATATGTTAACAACAATATGCTATTCACGTACCTGATGTCAACACAAGGTTAAAGTTTCCTCCTACAGCGATCTTGGATATTGTTTTTTGATATAAATCGCCGATATAATATACAAAGTTGGGTTGATACCTATTGTTTGTTGAACCATCACCTAACTGTCCTGCAGCGTTGTAACCCCATGTAAACAATCGATTGTCATCGGTAAGTACCATAGTATGATATGCCATATAGAGACCTACTATTTTCCTTGTTGCTCCAATAGCACCTTTTGAAGTCACAACTGGAGTTGTTCGTGCATTAACAGTACCATCACCAAGTGCACCATTTGTATTTGATCCCCAACCAACTAACTGATTGTCATTTGTTACTACCATGGCATCAATCGAGCCAACAGCAAGTAGCACTGCTTTACGGTACTGTAGTGCACCGAAATTAACCAACAGTGGTTGTAATTGCGATGTATTTGTTGCAGCACCGTTACCTAACTGATAGTTTGTGTTTGTTCCCCATGCATAAACAAGTCCTGATTTTGTTAATGCAAGAACATTACGAGCACCCACGGCAATACTATAGATTGATCGACTACCCATTGTATTGGCAACAGGAGTAGGTTTGTTCTTTGGCATAACAGTACCATCTCCTAATATACCATATAAATTTGAGCCAACACTATTTTTGTTAGTTGTATCAAGAAGTCGTACCCTAATATTTTAGTTGGAACACCACATGGATCTGCTATAGTAGGCATGGTTAAATTGGTAACTGTAGGTATAAGGTAGTCACAGCCATCTGTTACTGCTGCAGTTGATGCAAAAGCTGAAAGGAGAGCAAATTTCTTTCCTGGTAGATATGCCTCAACTGCAAATTGATAAGGACTTGAAGCATCCATTCCTACAAAGTTACTTCCAACAAGCACGGCATTCATGTCACCAAACATATAATATCGACTGGTATTTGTTTTAACAATAGCGGTGGCTGCTGCTAAGGAAACGCCTACTACCATCTCTGATGGACTTATACCGTTATCGGCAGCAATGTTTCTAGCAAATACTTTTTTATGCACAGTCTTCTGTAAGTCTCCATTCTATAGTGTTAGTAGATATATGAGTATTTCTTACAATATAATATCGAGAATCGCCAAATGAGAACAATGCACCGTCACTGGTTAGAAGAAGAGCGTTTGATGCAGAAACAGCCAAGTCAGTGATTTTTCGTGCTCCTATAGCTGATAGATCCACAACAATTGGAATTTTTGCTGCAAATGCAGCATTGTTACCAGCACCATAACTAGCAGCCATACCTTGTGCTTGTATCAGACTACCCCAACCATAGAGTAGATTATCAACAGTTAGAGCAAATGATATGTATCCTCCAATAAAAATCCTGGTAACAGTTTTTCCTAGCATAACGTCAGTTGTGTTAGCTAGCACAGGATACGGGATATATGGTGCAGAGCTACCAGATCCTAGTTGACCACGTGAGTTATCTCCACCACAGAAAATCAAACGATCAGTTGTAAGGAAACATGTGTGTGAGTATCCAGACTTGAGCATTGATATTGTTCTATTTCCTAGTTGACCACGTAAAACTGGACCTGGTGCATAGCTGTAATAATTAAGATCTACTGTGCCGTCCAAAGTTTGACCTAAATGTTAGCGAGAATTATTGTGGTTACCATTTTGAGCGTTACCCCACGAAAGTAAAGTGTTATCAGATGTTAGTACAATACAGAACTGTTGCCCACAATCGTATTTTGATATTGTTTTGCCGCTTAGATATCCAGTAACATTTGTTGGAACAGGTAAGACTTCTCTGGCAGTATTGAAACCAGTTCCAATAGCATTCATTCCTAATGTGTGAGATTGTTAAATAATGTCATACCCCATCCATATAGTCTTCCAGTTGACGTTAATGCCATTATTGAATATGCTGGAGTTGCTTTTATGTCTATCAAGTAGTTACCAGCAAGAGTATCAGCAATATCTGCTTTTACCCACGAAGAAGCCATCATGGTTGTAGTGCCATCTCCTAGTTGTCCCAATGTACCTGATCCGCAGGTATAAATTCGAGAATTGTTACAGAGAACAGGACTATCATCTCCATATATAGTAACAGAGTAGGTACAACCATCTGTCTGAGCAAAGTAGAGTGGCATGATGCTGTTTGGCCAAATGTTGGAAATTTTCTTGGTTCGGATGAAGAGTTCGACAGGTGGGTCTGAAACGATTAATGTTGAAGAAACCGAGGAATCTGACTGTGCCAATTGTTTTTGACTATTGTATCCAAACGCATGGAATCTGCCATCACTCATTTTCACGAACAAGTTTTGTATTCCTAATTGTACTGCTGTTACTGTTGTTCCAAAACGTGCTGCCCATTTTGTTACCATAGTACTTTCGACAAAACCAGTGATTTTGTAGGCTTGCGACGAAACAATCACGATACCGTCTCCAAGCTAGAAAATGTTATGGATGTTAAAAAATGTTCTTACTTGACCATATAGACCGTCTCCCATCGCAAATACATATCCATCAGATGTTAAAACGACAACGTTTGCTCCTGTCGCTTTGATGTCACTTATCGTTTTTGATCCTAACGCTGATGTACTCACAGTAATTGGTGTATAACGAATAGTAGCACTGCCATCTCCAGGTCCAACAAACGTGGAAGAGAAGGGAATAAATATCGAACCACACGAGTAAACATTGCTCAACGTTGAAACGACGTACGTCATGTATCCACCTGCTGCTATTTTACTGATTGTTTTTCCGCTTAGAACGCCTGTTGTATCCATTGCTGTTGGGGTTGTTCTTGCTTTTCATGTTAAAATTCTTTGAAAAATAAAATACTCGTAGTAGTAGCAGTCCCATCACCTATTTGACCTTTTGTATTGTCTCCCCAGCTTTTTTGTCAGTTGTACAAAAAATAAATTACGAAAATACTGCTCCTGCGTTGTTCAGCGCCATGTAATGATAATCTCCTGACTGTATCGCTGTAACCGTACCTGTCATGGATCCATACGACATAGAAACAGGTGTTGCTCCATCTTTGTTGTTATTGTTAGTTTCAGAAATTACAAAGTCTTACAAGTATTTCCCCATCTCAGAATCGTATTCATCCAGGTTAGCGCATAACATACATCAACTCCGCACCTAATTTGCGTGATCGCTGTAGATGTAGCTACTTTTACAGGAGTAAACGTTGTAGCGCCAACTCCATCTCCCAATTGACCT
>JAESGV010000368.1_pt1 | contig 19850 bp, 16 predicted proteins | sample 9269781 | NCBI WGS metagenome assembly JAESGV01 (sample SAMN15741586, study PRJNA653496) | algae metagenome | isolation source: Tildeniella torsiva UHER 1998/13D and co-occurring heterotrophs from... | place: Slovakia: Slovak Paradise National Park, Hrabusice, Kosice Region | collected 2000-01-01
TTCTAGTTGCAACGATCTTTGCACCACTCCTAATGGATGGAATACTGGCTAACGCTCAATTTTTATCGATACCCATTGTCGTCACGCTATTTGCATTTTTAACAATGGCCATTGGTTTGATCGTTGACCCAAGTCTCGTAAACAAGATGAAAAAACGATACGGAAAAATGTTACGACAAGAACGCGCATATGAAATCGACACTACTCATATCACGTACACATTCGATCAAACAAGAGACGAAGGCTGGATTCCTGCTTTGAACCTTCTCGTTTGGTCTATCTTCATTATGCCACTCATACCCATATGCGTTCTCCTACGATGGTGTTTTTTTTCACAATTGAGTTATTCGTACTCGTTGTGCTTTGTACCATTATACGCATATACTATTTGCTATTTGATCATTCCTCCCATATTGATGTGTATCAAATGGAAGCATTATCGAAAACTATACGAAAATAAGAGAATGCCCAAGTATATTTGGTTACACGCCAATTTGACAAACTTTATGGTTAGTATTCAGGCCATGCTAGTTGGTTTGAAATTAGATACTTTTATCCAAGTACCTACTTGGTGTATGATTGGATTCATGCTATGTTTTGGATGTATTTGCGGATACACAACCAAAGTGTATTTTGAGTCAAGTTTTGTGAAAATGTTCCGGTCCATGTGTTGTGTACAAATTATTTTCATTCCGATAGTCATCTTCGTGATACTATTTTGTTTGAGATTGGATAATATAGTGCAATGGAACTATATTATGGTGTTTATACCATTATACGTTTTTGAGGGATTATTTGCGTGTGGGATGTTTTTAACAACATGTTGTTGCATCTCGTTTAGGATTTGTTTGAACGCTACTCTGCTATCAAATAGGGAACGACCACTAGAAATGGTAGATAAAGTTAATTAAAATTTACTTTGTACACCGTGTACTGTAAGAGCAACACCCCTTGTCGCATCTTGGATCCAAATTTTTATCTCAGAATCTAATGCTTCGACTTTTAGTGGTTCCCCACTGTTTGTTACTTTTGTGTTGTTCATGTTGATACCTCTGATGTAAACAATGATTGGTTGAGGTTGTGCAGAAACAGTAAGCATCATGTTGTCGTTATCCATAACATACAACGCTTCAAAAGAGTGTTCATGTTTGAAACGACTCACACGAATACGTTCCGCTTGTCTTGGACTTTCAATCAATAGTGTCATGTATCCTGTTGACGATTCGTCACCATGTCCTACATACCTTCTTAAAACGTCAAGTGGAATGATACTTCCAGCACGTTTGTACACTGGATAATCTTTCAAACTAAAAGTCAAGGCATGCTTTGATCCTCCCTTGTATATTTTGGAACTGTCAAAATAATCTACCCAATCATTTCCCTTTGGGAATACAATTGTACGATTTGTATTATCATCAACAATTGGAGAGACAAAGATATCATTTCCAAGTAGGAAATCCCAGTTCAATGGTGTCCAAATGGTATCTTCACCGAGTGGTGTCATGATACTCTTATTTTGAGCGTATGCTTGTGCTCCAGCGCTCATCAAGTAGGGAACGAGTTCATGATGAGCATGAACAAATGTTCTATAGATATCAGTCGTTTCATTTCCAGTCTTGTAGTATTGATCGAATATCCATGGTCTATGTTCATTATTTCCACCATTCTCCATCAAACTATTAAACGCTCCAAGTTGACTCCAACGAATGAATAAACTTCTAGAACGACCGAGTGGTTCTTTACCATCTCCATGTCTGTATCCTCCAATGTCACTACCGAAGCCAACATAACCTCTACGTGCGCTATGGTACATGTTTTGAAGAGCGGCTTTCATGCCGTCAAAAGTCGGATCTTGATCACCAACCCATCCACTAAATACAACATCATTAGGAGCAAAGTTCAAAAAGATGTGGTACATGGAGTCCACTGGCCTTGCCATGATTAACGCGTCTTGTCCTCTCTTTTGTCTGGTGTAATAGAAAAAGTCACGATAGTACAAATTCGCATAAGTACGTTCGGTAATGTATCCTGCCTTACCGTATGGGAATACTAATTCGTACACGAAGGGATCAGTTCCATCGGTCTTCCAACCATCTAAACCGTCACTTAATGGACCGTCCATTTGTTTGTGCCACCAATCGACTGCTTCTGGGTTTGTATAGTCCAAGAAAGAACCGTGTCCGTGCCACCATTTGATTGTTTTTCCATCATTCAAATAGTATTTTTTGTCAAATCCCTCTTGGTAGTTTGGTGAGTCAGCTATAACGTGTTAGAAGAGTATATTAACTAGCATACTGTCTACCATGGATGTCGCCCAACATATTACTTTTATATCTTTACTGTGAAACTTTTGTATCATATCTCTAGCGTTTGGAAATTTTTTTCTGAGAGTAAAAACAATGAAATATTTTCGATCTTACGTGTCCCAAACAAAATTGTTAATACCGGTGCTCCATTCTGAATCAATGTCGATCGCACCTACTGGGATATCGTGAGCCAAATAGTCATCAGCGTATTGCAGAAGGGCTGTTTGGTTTTGTTTGCCCGCGTTTATCCAAATCCAATGTTTGTGGGCCCAATCCGCGTACAAGGCTTTTGGCACTGAGGTTGCAGGTGATACAATGTACTCACTAGACCACACTACGTGAGCTAGAACAGCAACAAAGAAGACCGAAAGATAACGCATTTATGACATCTGAAATGTGACCGTTATATAGCCAACTTGAACACCAACAATTTGTATGCCGGTTTAACACCACGCTGCGACGAAATGGATAAAAAAGTGTTCTTAGGACTGCTGCAGGAGATAGAGTTCCTGAAAGACGAAATTTTAGGATTGCCACGTGTATTACGTGGAGCGTTGAAAGAAGGTTCAAAAAAAACGGCATACACACTTGTGAAGCAATTCGTACAACAGACAGAAAAGTACGAGTTGGATACCATTTTGACACAGACGATAGTACAGCTACAAGACACAGCAGACAAAATCAAAAACGGGAAGAGTGACGATGAAGGCGGGTACATTATGATAGAAACTCAGTTGAACGTCCTTATGAGCCACATTGGGTTTATTAAGGGTTATTTATTCCTCAAATATGATCAACTGTTTCCAAAAACAAAAAGGCAGGTGGTTGAAGACGACGACACCGATGAAGTTAGTGCAGAAGAATCCGATGAAAAGTCAGACAATAGTGATGATGAAGAACTCGTGAAAAAGATGGAAAACACCAAGATAAAAAGAAACTTATAACTCGTTTCGCTTCAACAGCTTGGTTACTCTTCCAAAAACAGGCAATAAAAGCGTAAGGCAACCAAAGGGTTCTGTTTGTAATTTGAAGGGAAGCTCAACTAAAATAAAAGTTATCAAACAAATGGCACGAACCAAGCAAACTGCACGTAAGACAAAAGAATAGGTTTGTTAAAGAAGTAGGTAAATCCACCGGTGGAAAAGCACCAAGAAGACAGGCCCAGCCGTACATAATTACTGTACGTTCGTTCACCGACAACAAGACGAAGCGAACATTTAAGAAACAAAAGACTATTCAACACTCTCAAGAATCGCTTCACGATTTAGAAATAGTGACGCATGGTGCTGTTGCAACCAATGACACAAAGAATTTAATGACCCTATTTCAACGCCAATTTCAGTCACCAAAGAAACCTGAATTGGAGTTGAACTATTCGAAGGGCTCTACTGGTACAGTAAATATTGACATCAAGTACAGTGGAGATCAGGATGTAGAAGAGACAGTAGAGTACTGCTCAGAAAGTTCATCTTTAACCTCCGTAAAGGAATGCATCGAACAGATCTACATGAAATGCGACAAAGTAGTTTGGATGGCACAAGAAGATGAAAAGATGTACATTTGTGACGGCGAGAGCAGCAAGGAGCCTGTTCAACCAAGTGATGAATCAGAACAGTTCATGCAAGTTACTAAAAAGTGGCGTGGAATGGAGGCAAATCGCACGTTGCAAGTGCACTACAGCAGTGAGGACAATGACGGAATCTTGGAAGTGAAGCACATCAGTGTGCAAGTAGGAGATGACTGCTTGGTTGTTGGTTACAAGTTTGGTAGTTTTACTATTAGTACTTTTGGGTATGAGGTTCTTGTTTTGCGTGACTTGCCAGTCATGTTTGATCTACTTGACCCAACATCAAGCCAAGTTCTAGACTATTTGCAACAGCTGTCAAAGATCTTGTAAAAATCTTCAGAATTTGTTTTCTAGAACGATAGCGTTGTGCGTTTGCATCGAATTAGTGTATCGCATTTTCTAATTTCCGCAAATCAAGTCCCAGAAACATTAAATTGTTTTAGCACATCATTGTTGCGGGCTAAGGACAGGCGACGTTGTGTGTTTCTGTTTTGATTGCTTTCAAAATTCGATGACGTGAACTTTTCGATAAAGTTTGACTTTTGTGCATCGTTATCTAATGGATTCAAAGTGAAACACTTCCAATCACGTGACGCTTCTTTGTATCTGTGGTTAAACTAGAAAATCCTTCGTCTGCGAAAGTACATTGGTCCCATTTCATCATACTCTTCTTTCGAAATCCACTCTTGCTGGAACGTAGATAAAGATGCTAATATACCTCCACCAATCCACGCTGCATACTCTCGCTCTGGTGTTGCAACAAGTTTAACATTCGTAGTTGATGGTACAAACTCACAAATCTCTTTATCGAGTCGCTCCACTAAACCTGGAATTAGTGTCGTTCCACCAACTAGAAGGATATTATTATACATTTGTGAGCGAATATCGACATCACATTTTCTGATTGCACTGTTTAGCATTAGGTGAATACCTTCTGATTCGATTCCGATAAAGGATGGTTGGAATAGTAGTTCTGTACTTTTGAATCGCTCGTTTCCAATGGTTATAGAGTTTCCATCAGGCAACTCGTATGTACATTCACAATCACTTTGCATTTCTTTTTCAAAATCTTGTGCAATATAAGTGATTTTGTGTTTGATGCGTCTAGTTATAGTTTTGTCAAGGGTATCTTGAATACAGTACCCTCTTTCCGTTATCAATTTTGCCAAATAGTCATCAATGTCGCGACCACTGATATCTAGACGCATTATAGCGTGAGGTAACGCGTAACCGTCGAAGACAGGTACTGCGTATGCGGTATCAAATCCACAATCTAGTACAACACCTGTTGTGCGACCTGATGCGTACAATGAAAGGTGTGATGACAATTGTGACTTCATCGCGGGTGTGTTGAACGTTTCAAACATGATTTGTGTCATCTTTTCTCTATTTGCTTTTGGATTGATTGGCGCTTCTGTGAGTAACACTGGATGCTCTTCAGGTGCAACTCTTAGCTCATTGTAGAAGGTATGATGCCATATACTCTCCATATCGTCCCAGTTAGTAACGATACCGTGCTCTACAGGCGACCGTAAACTTAATGCTTTGCGTCTACTAATCGCGTCTTTTCCGACATACCAAGTGCTGTTTATACCTGCAGTGAGGGTTGCATCGTGAAAATAGCGCTTTGGTCTTCCAACAATGGTAGAACATACAGAACATGGTTCTTCGTCTCCTGCGAAACCTGCTTTGATTGTACCAGTGCCATTATCAATCACTATGGCTTTTACTTCATCATCCATTTTATTGGTTTGCGACTTGACGAGAACTTGACATCACTGTAAGTGGCAGTAGGATTTCTTACAACTCAGCTTTGTTTTTCATGAAATGTAATTTATTTTCTGCCTTTTGCTCTTGCATTCTTTCCTGGTCGTTGTTTCTTTTGTTGTTTTTGTTGCTTTTGAACACCTTTTGGTCCACCTTGCTTTGGTGGTTTCTTGTTTTCGTATGGTTTGCCATCCGAATCAAATGGAACTCTTTTTGGTCCCTTTTTCTTTTCTTGTCTTTCTTTCTTTTCAAGTGTCTTTTTCGATGGTGCATTTTGCGCTTTTTGTTCACTCTTTAGTTGTTTCATTTCAGCATCGAGCTTTTCCATGTCAAACTCTTTACCTTTACCTCCGTGCTCTTTGCGCCAGTATTTGATAGCTTCTAGAGCATTCTTCTTTTCTTCCAATTTTTCCTTGATTCTATTGACTTGCATTTGTTTTCCAAGTTTCTTTTGTTCTCTATGGCGACGTCTAGTTTCTCTTTCTTCAAGTACTTTTCGTGAATATAACAATTTATCCTTGACTTTGAGCATGTGTTCGTCTGATTTGATCATTTCTGCAAAGTAGTCGTCTGGACGTACGGTAGGAACACCCAACTCGCGGAGTCTGCTACATGCTTCTTTTGCTGATAGTAGAGCTTGTTCATAGAACGCCATTTCACGTTCCATATCATCTTCGTAGTTCATGACTTGCAAATCCTTTAGTGACGACAAGCACATAGTGTGAACCCATGGTAAATGCTCAGAGAGTGAAATATTATCATGTGCTTGTTTGATTTGTTCTACCTTTAGTACTGGGTCGTTGTATCGTAGTGTGCTACCTGCGACGGTTGGAGCGTCTGGATTTTCTTGTCTGAAAATGAGTTTTTGAGCACGTTGTAGATTCATGTATGCTTGGATTTCTGCTTCGTCGAGTTCAATGTCATCTTCTTCCTCTTCTTCTCTATTTTGTGCCAACAATAAATCGTTTGTGTTTACTGTGTTACGAGCCTCACCGATTTCTGAAGGGAATACGTCATCCACTTCTTCGTAGTCGTATTTGACTTGCTCTTTTTGCTTTTGTTTAGCTTGATGTACATCCTCCTCGATTCTACGCAGAGCACGTTCAAAATCCATGTTGTGTGAAAATTTAAGTTGTAAAGTTTTGTAAATCTTCAACTAATTTTTGCAGCCGGTTGTATTCAACGATCCTAGTAAGTAGGTTTGCAATGATAGCAGAGATTAAAAAAGAAGTGCATCCCATTATGACGGAAAACAAAATTGGCAGCTATGCATGGCTTCCAGCTGCTACATAGCTACGATTTTACGAGGTGGATGACTATTATTTCTGTTTTCGTGGTCTTGACAGGTTTTTGCCGCACTTGTCAAGAACATAACATCAACATGAAGATACTCTGGCTCACGCTTCTACTCGTTTTCTTTGTACGCGCAGGCGAGCCAATCGACTTCAAAAATGGACTAGTGCAAACTTATGCAGGAACAGGTGAGTAGTATTCAAAATTAACATAATAGGCTTTGGAGGATACAACGGCGATAACATAAAAGCAAATACTGCCCAATTGAAAAATCCAAGAAGCTGCTGCCGCTATAGTGTGCCACCAAATACAGTGTTTTGTGCAGATACACTGAATAACAGAATTCGCGCAATATCTAGAGATGGTACAATTACCACAGTAGCAGGAACAGGAGCGGCTGCTAGCACCGGCGCTGATGGTAGTCCTGCAACAGCTGCATCTATTAACACGCCACATACAGTCACTTGCGACTCAAATCAACTACGAGTTTTCTTCTCAGAGAAAAACAGTCACCAAGTTAGGTACATCAAAACCGATTTAAATCAAATTATGCGTGTAGCGGGTAATGGTACTGCAGGTTCAAGTCCTGATGGACTTGCTACAAATTCGACACTTAAAGGTCCAACAGGAGTGTTTTACTATCCTGACAACGACGAAATTTACATTGCAGATGCATCCAACTTTATGATTAAAAAAGTCGCAATGACATCAGGAATGATGACAACGATAGCAGGAAATGGTACGCAAGGAGTAGGTCCTACGGATTCCAACGCTCTACTTGCACAAATTGGGTTTGTAGAGGGGCTAGCGTATAGCGGCACATTTACAGGACTTTTGTTCGCAGACAGTACCAATCACTGCATTCGTAAAGTTGATTCAAACACAGGAGAGTTACAAAACGTTACTGGAACATGTGGTCAACGTGGTTACGCTGGTGATGAAGGTCCAATAGCAAACGCTCTACTTGATTATCCAGTCTCTATCGAATTGGATGGAACGACATATTACATAACTGGTAAGTGATACACTACAGATTCTAAAAATAGATAACGGCAACAATGCAGTGCGCAGAGTAAGAAGCGATCGCGATGTCATTACTACACTGGGAGGTGGACCAAATGCAACTAAACCATCTGGATCTCCATTCTATGACACAGAGTTGCTTGGACCCACTAGTGTCCTATTGAACACTGATGACAGACAGCTACTAGTTGTTCAATCAGATGGAAATATAATCATACAAGTGAATGAGACAATTGTTACAGAAGCACCAACAACTACTGATACACCTACACCTACACCTACTGAAACAGAAGCACCATCTACGACATCATTACCAACAATTATACCAGCTACAACTGGTGCTCCAACAACTACAACATCAGCACCTACTACAATTGCTCCAAGTACTACTGCTACACCTACTATAGTCACGACAACTACGACAACATCAGCACCTACTAGTACCGCTACACCAACTACATCTGTTGCACCTACTAGTGCACCCACAACGACGCCAACAACTACTAGTGCGCCAATTACATCATCTCCTACTACATCCACTCCAGCATCTACTACAAGTACTCCACAAACAACATCACCTGTCACTACCACATCACAAGCACCAGCACCTGTTACTACACTTGTACCAGTTCCTACCATCAGTGGTCCTACTTCAGCACCCGTAATCATAACACTCAAACCTGATGTTACTAGTGAAACAATCGGAAACACATCATTGATTCCAAAACCAAATAATGTCAACTATATAGTACTTTTTTCCACTGATGATGGAAAAACAAAAGCACAACTTGTAATTACGCCACCATTGTATACACTTACAAGTTCAAGTATCATAACTCAAGCGATTATATCGTTAGAGATTGTCACGTTAGCAGCTCCTGTGACCATAGAAATAGTTGCACAAGATGCAAGTAAGAATGTAATAGGTCGAGTGTCTGTACAAGCGACACAAATAGGAATATTGTCTATTGATGTTGCTAAATTGTTTAACAATTTACGTCGTGGAAGACAAATCATTATTAATGGAAAACCAATTACATTTACTATGAATGTATTGACACCAGATATTCCAGTGAATGTTGTCAAGACATCTACAACTGTAACTTTATCAGTTGTTTCGCCCGCAACACCGACTCCTACACTAAGTGACGCTTCTTCGTTGCTATTAGGTACAGTTACTCTTGTGGTAGTTACTCTACTACATGTATTTTATAATTAATTTACCACGTTTTTACACAATCAACAGTTGGTATGTACTTTTTCTCGAATGAATCCAATGTTTCGAATAATCGATTATTAGGTCTTTCTGTCTCTCCATTCTTTTGTCTCTCTTTACTAATCTCTGACCAATTCGCAAACAACTTTTTCCCTTTTTTCTTAAAAATTCTTTTCATTACCCATTCCGTTGGATCTTTAAAGTGTAAATATCCATACGTGCACGTAATGTAACGACACTTGGTATCACTAATTTTATAAATAATATCCATCTGTACTACGGTTACTTTGATCGCGTCCTTGTTTTGTTTCAAGTGATCGATATCTACGTGAGGATTTGTTTTTCCGATGCGAATATATGCTCTTCTAGCTGTATCATACATTAAAGATTGTCCACCTGCGATGCATCTCAAACTCAGGAAAAATAATAGCTTTAGTTCGTAGTACTTTAAATAGACATCATAATCGCCATCGAAAATTCCTACTTCTGTTTCATATGTGGTGAACGCATCCCATCTGTGTTTGTATTTGGGATCGAGTAGTGCGTTGACTGCTTCTTCGGCGCTTACTGGTAGTACACCAACAAGCTTGCATGCAACACACTCTGGAATACCATCATGCAATTTGTACTTATTCTTGGAAATGTATGAGTAGTAATCTTTCTCACGATCGTCTTTTCTGGTGATCTGTAGTGGAGTCCAATCGCCAACTCCTTCTGCTAGGCGAATCAAATTTGAAATGTCTATATCTGTTACGTTGTTGCGCGAATTGAAGTCACTCATGGTTATGGGCTGTGTTGGAACGGTAGTTGCGAGCAAGTTCGTGAAAAACTGGTCTCCTTTTTTTCGCGCAAAGTCAGTAAACAATTCACTGTCCAAGTATCGAACGAAAGAATCGTTTTTAACTTCACTGTACACAAGCCTGAATTGTAAGATTTAGGAACCCAACTTACGTGTAGGCGTTATCAAACAGGTCCATCACAATATTTTGTTCGTCCATGAACTCATATTTCGCAATGATTGCGTTTCTGGAAAGCCCGTCTATGTTTATCTCTTTTTTAGCTCCACTTTTCACATGACTTTCAACAATTATTTTTGCTGTGGTGCTCTTTTTAATTAGGTCTGTTTCTCTGCGAAACTCATCCACAGCCAGTAAAAATTCTAGTGGTTCCAAGCTGTAGGAGCGCTTAAGGTAGTCATAAAAGTTGGCGAGAACCTCTTGTGAGCCTATGACGGCAGAGAAACGAAGCTTGTGCATAGCGAAGATTTCGTGACAAGTGAAATTAGTACGGATTTAGTTATTCATGCTGAAAAGCTCACTAACGCAGCAGTTGAGTAGCGTTATGTAAGTCCAACAGAGATTCGGAACGCTTACAAGTAGTCGGTCCTAGAGGTCGCGTTCAGTTGGTAAATCATGGAAAAAATGTTTGAATATAAAAAATTTATGATACATATTTATACTGTTGATGTTGGGGGAACTGCAGAGTTTGTTGTGATTCTGTCTACTGTTCCTGGGGTTGGAGCATAGTACGATGGACTGATCTTTCCAATTGTATTGCATACCGTAGCCAGTAGCAAGAAACCTCCTGCAATAATCCACAAGATATCTGCTGGTACTTCTAGCGCTCTAGTTTGCGCCATGTACAAGCATGCTCCAATCAACAAACATACGCTGAGAATCAAATAACTTGCTGACGCAATAGCCGTTAACCATTCAAACGCGCGATGCTTTTTGTTCATTTCGTGTCCATTAATCTTAAGGATATGTCCGATATGGATCAAATGGTACAACGTAGTTCCGACTAAGAACAATGCTGCTCCAATAACGAAAAGAATGAAGCCTTCAAAACCAGTTCCAACGCTTACATAGGGTCCTATGATAAGAGAAGCACCTACGATCATGAGCACATTGGAGACCAGGTAGAATATGGAGGCGATTAGCCTCGTGAAATTTCCAACGCTTCTCTTCTTCATAATGAAACCTATCGAGTTTGTGAACAACGATAGACCTGCTGAAATCCACAAACTGAACGCAATTACATATAAAATGGCTCCTGCTAAGTATCGTTGTCCTATCCAACATCCAGCTCCTGCAATTAAACATGGAGCAGCAATGAAAAATTGCAATTCTGCAACGAGTGTAGAGAACCATACGTAACCAGCCAAGAGCTTTTGGAATTTTGTTTTTTCAGGCTGCGATTGTTGTACCACCGTTGTGGTTAGTGTCTGGTTCACCGGTTTCTGTATATCTATTGGTTGTTGTATTACAGTATCTGTTTGCATAACTTTTTTTGATGATATCAGTTATTGAGCTGTGATCTTTTTGTATTAATAGCGCACAACTTGTTGTTCATTCTATTTTAAGAATAGCGTGCAAACATTGCGGCGCAAATAGATCTCACGAAGCGATATTAGTGCGATCTTCTCTATCGTTGGAGCACTGGGATTCGGGTAGATTTTGCGCACTGTGAAACAGTCATACTTGCGACTTGCGTTGTGTTTAGTTTCTACGACGTGCACAGAGTGTAGTGTGCAATAATAATTTACAAGGTTTGGACTATCAAAACTGAATAGTCACTGATTACAGTTTACTGTTTTATTACTCCTGAAATGAAGCTCCTCATATTGTTAGCAATAATAGTTTGGTACGCACATGCAAGAGAATCAAAGTGTGATGAGCTAGCAACAAAGGTAAAGACATCGTGTCTACTGTTGTCAGGACCTGCTCAAGAAAAATGTTTAGAATTACTGAACTTGTCATGCGATGATTTATGTGTCAAGTTCGAAAGCAAGAGCAAAGAGATATGCGAAAAGGCCCCATTCTTTTTAAAGAGCAAGTGTCAAGGGTATGTGGATGAAATAGTTGGAAAGTATTGCACTAGGACTTTAGAATTGAGCAAGACATGCCAGAAAGTTATGTATGCTGCTAGACGAGGTTGTCAGCTAGTTGAGAACGAGGAGAAGTGTATTCAACAAGCGGAAGAGATTTGCGTCCAAGCTAGCAACAGTCTACAAAATGCTTGCAAGTTGTACAAACAAGTATGTGCTCAAAACGCTAGCGGGTTGAAACTCGTAGCGTGCTTGGCTCCTGGCAACATCGTATGTAAATGGTTGAATAATTAAACAACGGAGATTTTATTCTGAACTTACAATTTTAAATTGTTGACATAGACGACAGCATTCGAAACAAAACCGATCCTATTTTGCGAATTGTCGAGGTCGAATTACTAATAGTGAATCGTTGGTCGTATTAGGTGGCTGTGTGAAAAAGCCGTTGAGACCAAAAATCACGTATCTTATACAAAATACTACAAATTCTACGTTGTATGTCACGGTCGTGTATTTGTGGGTGTACGCTCGTGTTCGCTGCTTAAGTTGAAGTTAGTCAACTTGACCATACCATAATCACAAATAATTGTTTATTTTTTTACACAAAGAGATACCCAATTTCCTAGGTATGTGCTGACATTTATAGGTTGGTTCATAGACATTGTAATACGAGAGGATAGAATTAAGGACACAGGTTCGATTCCCACCAGAGACAAGTCAAGAATCAAGATCTCAAGACCTTCACTCCTAGTGAAAACTTTCAGGTGGTGTGCTCTAGGACATAATCGGCAGTTGCAGCGGTGTTACAGGCGTCCATTGGGATACGATGGCGTTTGGAGAGGCTGGCAAGTTGATGCTGTCCACGTGGCAGAATCAGATGGAAACCCTCTCACTCAGAAATGAGTTAACATGACTTCGTTGGCTAACAGAATCGGTGTACGTAGAAATGTTGAAGACTGAAAAGATAAGCTGTGTAGGATCAACTGCCCCACCATACGTTTTGCTTCGACAAAAGAAATTTACTAGAGACGCTGCCAAGATAGAACAAGCGTTAAAGATCAAAAGAAAGCTAGAGAAGGCTTTAGAAACCAATCAAGTATGAAAGGTTCGATTCATATTACAGAGGAACAGTTTGTATACATGTCACGTTAACATCATCTGATACAATGGTGTATGCATAGGCAGATAGCCACCAGAAATTGTACGTCAATACCGGAGAGAGTATCTAATTTACCAACCAATGCAGTAACATCATTATACGCGAGAAGATTTTCCAAACTCCATTCACGTTTGCAATACTGGGAAAAGATGGCGTTTGATTTGTCGTCTGTGAGCATTCGTCGCAGCTTTTTAATGGTAGTTGATTCAGGACTCAGATCTAGTCCTTGCTCGAGAGCAATTGAATCACGTGCTGTATCGCGTTTGAATGATTTAAAAAAGTCGATCAAACAAACAATACTCACTGTGCCACCAAAATAAAAGCAAACACCTAGGAATAATCCCAACTCAAATATAGTGTAAAATACACCATCAATAGTGGGTACTCCAGAAGCCAATACCACCGCGAAAAAAATTATTGGAATCAGAATGAAGTTATCGATTCTGAAGAGCAGCGGATCTTTGAAATACTCGATAATATTGCACTTGGTTCGGATGGCGTGGAGTATCAGTTCGATGAATCCGCATACAACTGCCAAAACAGCTAATATGACCGAGAACATTCTCGATGCTAGTAACCAGTTGGAATAGACATCATCTAGAGTCGATGGTTCTGCATAACTGACTCCAATTACAATCGCTCCAGACGCGAACCATCCTATCGCAGATACAGTCACTACAATTGCAAATAGCCAACGAGAGCTAAGAATCTTTAGACCTCGTCCACTAGGAGTTCGTTTCGCTAGTAAATGATACGTAATCGACATAGCAAAGTAGCGAACGAGTTGAAGAACCATAATTGTCGCGCATACTGTCAGTAAGAAGCATGCGGAAATCGAAATGGCAAGAATATCAGGAGCACCGTAGCTTCCTGCTCCAATCAAATCATTTGACAGATAGATGAACGCATATATTTGTCCAATGTAAGGGCCTATCAGTCTAGCCTTGACACGACGATCTTTGTGGAAAAAGAGTAACAACACAAAGAATGTAATTGGTACAATTAGGAATACACCAAATACGATCGGTACTGCTAATCCATAGTACGATGGATAAAATTGTGGCTGGAAAACATTTCCATACAATTTGGTCGTGATCGAATCACCCGAGAATGAAAGTCCAATGGAGGAGCAATTCATATTCAATGTACAATTTGGACAGTTGATGAACTGTGTAGCCAAGAACAATCCACAGGTTGTGGACGAATTACGTTGGTACGACTTCATGATCGAGTTACTCATCATTCCAGGCATGATAACGAGTGTGCTAGTGTTGTACCTACTCGCAAAAATTTGTACATCGGAAACAGATGATTGGTAGTCATACTCGCCGTGGAGGAGAAGCACAGGCTTGTTAAACTCGGCAAATGAGGAACGATATGGACTGTTAGCGTATCGTGGCCAATCTTTCAACGCAGCGATACTCTTTTGCATATTTCCAGTGAACAATAACGAGTTGTTCACAGTTACAGAGTCAGTTAGCTCTGACATGATAATATGAGTCGCTAAAAACGATGATCCACTTGGATAGGTGCGTTTGAAATATTGATCAACTCTAGAAGCACCTGGATTGTTTGCTGGGTTGAACCATTGTGCTGCTTCACCATACTCGTTCATGTTACACCTATTTAGGAAGAGTATAGATGCCAAGAACGCTGGTCGTAGAGTAGGGTCACTTAGCATAAACGTTGACATAGATGGGACCTGCTTGTAACCTTTGATGTACTGGTAGTACACTCGACATAATTCTTTCTTTGGCATACGAGCAACAAGTGTTCTGTATAAACCTAGTACATCGAATTGATACGGTTTGTACTCTTGATATGCAATCGATTGTGTATCTACTGTTCCTAGTTGAGATACCATGTGTTGCAACATGGAATCGCGTGTAACATCCCAATTCGAAGCGTTGCAGTATGTTCCAACGCAAACACCGTCCATAAGAACAGCATCTATACTTGATGAGTCAATTTGTAACATCCTATGTACAACATAAGATCCAAACCCACGTCCTAGAGCGATTACAGGTGTTTGTACATTTTTAGACAGGTAAATAAAATCCTTTGCCACTTCATCTACATTGAAACTTGATAGGTCACCGCCATATTTTTTCTTCCAATCATTAATGCATGTCTGAGGTGTATTTGTTATTATGTTATCGTATGTAGTGGCTTCGTCGCATTCAAGCGGAGACGATGAACCTGTACCACGAAAGTCAGGCATGATGATGTCGTATTCTCTATTTAACGAGTTGTACAGTGTTGCACCCACTGATTCAGTGCTGTTTCCACCGATACCCTTGCTTCCGTTAGTTAGAAACCGAACTGTTACTTACGACTATTGCATCACCAATAACAAGCACTGTGCCCTTTGCCACAGTCGCCACATACTTTTTCATTGCTAATGTAATATACATTTCCGAACTAGAGTTATATTTCAATCGTACAGATCCACATAGAGCGGAATGTGGAGGTTCGACACCCATCCAGTTGCCATTTGTAAACGCATCACATTTATACCATGCTATCTGCGAATTTGCGCTTGTGCACAGTAGCACAATCAACAAGAGCAGCCGGCAAGTGCTTGTTAACATGTTTGTGAGGCGAATAAACCTGTAAACGTCTCGAAAACATCCAAAAACAGAAGGATGTCAACTTTCTCATGTTCCAACCAGGCAAATCGCATCCGTTTGCAAGCAAGAACGCATGAAACGTTCAATATTACGAAACTGGAGTACCTTTAGCGCCGACAAACCATAACATGTGTTTGACAATAAGACTTGTTTATATTTTCAAGAGGAAACTGACGTCATAAAAGTTATGTGAGCCGCGAACACGATCATATAATGACCACTGCTTATATTTTTTTTCCTTGTATCCAATCAACATGTTCCTTTCTAGCTGTGATATCACGAAATCATATCCAAAAAGCGCTATTTCACTCGTATCTATCCTTGTTACTACACAATTTTCAATAACGTAAATTTCATTCAACGCATTTACAACTCCAATCCTCTTTTCAATCATACAAAAAGATCGTACAGCAGAACCAACGTTAGCCAGTAAACCATGTCTTTCCTGCTTGCGAATACAACTCCCATAGAAATAAACATCACCTGTATCCGTACCAAAAACTGAATCGTTATTACGAACGAACATGGCAGTGTAGAAGGCATCAACCTCAACCTTGCCCAACGAATAATCATTATTTATAGGTTTTCTCCCAAGTCCACTCTCTATCTCACCTCCACCAGTGTATATCTTACCAGAGTTTGTTCGTATCGCGATTGAACATATGCCACATAGAACTTGAACCACTTTGCTGTTCCCTATTATAGGAGCGAGTGGTAAAGTGTAAGTTTCGTTATTTCCAAGATAGACTTTATCATAAACTAACCAACTAAGCCGTTAGTATAGAAGAGAAATGCTTACTTTTGACCATTTAAGTGTAGGTTATTTCAATCAGTAATGAAAATCGAAAATGTTTTCCCTAGAGCGAATAACTCAACATTTTCGTGATTGTATGCAATCGATGGAACCACATCAGCTCATACGTTATTAATCAATGGTACTTTAGATCCGAATATTAGTATCGGTGGCCTATTTAGGCTTTTGTCTATTCCAAAGAATGAACCATCTTCCATTCGAGCCAGCGTACTAAATGTGTGGTAACTAAAATCGATAATTCGAGACTTTGGTTTTTGAGGGTTTAGTGTCACAATAGTTGTACTATCTATTGCTGGTTTTAATAAATCGATACCACTTTCTGTCATGACGTACATCAATGGTTGGTGAGAATTGTAGTACCATCTATATAATTCTTTCTTTTGTTTTTCTTGTGGTACAACTTGCACAACACCAGCCTTAGTTAGCACGATAGCGTCGAAGTCAGTGGATGCAACAGTGAGAATTGAGTCTGTTATTTCAAGATGCGGTTTTATCGTCTTTGTTGTGAACAAATAGATGTGTACTCTGTTGTGCATGTTTGAATTGTAAAAATCGATGTAGCACTCTTTTATCCCAATTAGAACTTGCACACATCCAAAATCTTCTTGATCTCGACAATGTAGTTTGAAAATCTTCACCTTGGTAAGAATTGACAGTGAACGTTATTATTAGTAGATCTACCCAAGTGAACTATAACACTAACATTTATACATCAGGAGCATCAAGATCAATTACAGGTATTGGGGACTCCACTTGGCTTTTTGGTTCTTCTTCGTCATCAATCAAACTAATGGTCTCTTTTGGTTTAAAATTAAATGTCTGTTCACGCATCTTTTTGACAAGTTCCCAATTTTCTTGCTTCAGTCGTTCCATTTTGACTTCCAAAGCCAAATGTAATTTTTCTTTCTCTTGTAGCAGTCTTTCTCGCTCTTCCGCTTCTCGAATCAGTCTCTGACGTTCATTTTCTTCCATTTCTTTACGCTGTTGTACTTCTTCCTCAAATTGTTTTCTCATTCTCTCCATTTCTTGTTGGATCATTTTATTCTGCATGTCCATGAATTGTCTCATTTCTAAAAGCTGCCTCTGAACTTGAGAAGAGTTTTCGTTCTGTGACTCTAAAGAACTCTGCTCTTCGCTTGTCGGTACATCTTGTTCGCTGCTATTGTTCTGTGGTTCGCTACTGGTACTGGTCAATGGTGATAGATTTTTGTTTGTAATTAGTTCTCTATCGTCTTCACCAGCGTTCTTGCTTGTAGAGTCTGTATCTTCAAACATGGACTCGTGATTTTGAAATATCTCATCAAATACATCAGGTCCACCGAAAATATCATCTTGATCGTCTGCTGCAGCGTCCAAGTTCATTTCACTATCTAACGCAGGAGAGATCGGAGGTGGCAAATCTTCAGATTCTTGACCCGTATGATCCTCTTCTTGTATGACTATTTGATCTGGTTTGGAATCAGCATCAGGCAACACTTCACCAACACTTTCATCTTCACTATCTACAGTTAAATCATAATACGTTTCCGTGCTTGTTGGAATTGATTCTTTCTTAATTGCTACATGCGTAATCTTTCTCTTCTTTTTTAGCAGTTCACCTTCATTTGTCACTGTTTTCTTGGTTGTCCTTCGTTTCTTCCTCAGAGGTCTGATCTCTTCGTCGCTAAGATCCATATCATCATACTTGAACGATCTCTTGCGTTTCGCTCTTCCAGTACTGATAAGCTTGGTTGCGTCAAAATCTTCGCATACTTCTTTGGCACGTTCTACTCCGATAAACGACATTCTGTACTTGCCATCATCCATCTCAAACTTGTTCGATCGTCGCAAGCAATCGATTACTCGCTGAACGCTTGTTACCCATGGATTCGTCTCCTTGTACCAATCTTTTTCAACACCAACGTCAAAGATTTCACTTGCTGTCATGGCTTCATTGTTTTTTGAATTTAACACTTTGATCAAGTAGTCTTGTACAGTCAAACATTGCATGGGAAATGAATCTCCCTTTTCGTTCGCTTTATCCAACTCCTCTTGGAATTTGCATCGTAACGCTTCACCGTATCCAAGTGTTGATAATCGGAACTTTTTATCATCTCGTTCAAAGTTGACAGAATTTCGAACAGTATTAAGTATATTTCGAGGTGTGGTAGGTTTCTTCAAATTCTTGTCCAAGTTTAATAAACATCCTCGTTCATATATTTGTGTACTGTCCATCCAAACGTTATCTCTTGAATGAATAGCTCGGATAATGAATGTCATCAAAGTAATGTTAGTCTTTTGCTCTTCGTCATCAGCCTCCTCGTCACTGTGTTCGTCGAATTTTAGTCGGTGGATCTTCTTTTTGTAGAACGGGTGCTGTAACACAGTATGATTAGATTTTCGACGCTCACCCTTCACCCTTCCTCCCTCGTAGACTATATTTCCAAGTCCACTTGGTGTGAGACGGAAGAAGGCTCTGCTTTTGACTTTTTTCTTCTCGAAGAACGAGTTTCGACTGCCAATAGATCCGTATATGATCGTATCTTTTGCCATCTTGGATGAGGTTTTCATTGTATAATTTAACGTTGTTCCATGAGATATGATTTGTTTACATGACATCCATTTGTTACCATTGTTACGAAGTACCGCTGCTGCATATTCTTTGGGTGCAAAGTTCATTTGTCAGTGTCGATGATGGTGATCTTATTTTTGTGACCTTTTTGCACCAAAACAGTACAAATGTTTGTTGCGGCTACGCAAACTTGAACAAGTTCAGAGTTTAATGCAACAGTAATTGAGTTCAAAATTGTATGTACATTTTAATGAAATTCGTGTTGCTTGAAGGCAGCGTTCAACACAGCAAGTGTTACATCGTCTACTGATGAACAGTTTCTAGCGTTTTTTCCATTTAGTATCAATGAGACTTCTCCCTTTCTGACCTTAGGCGCCATTGGCAAGTTCTCGTACTCTAGTTTGGTTACTGGCCATTGGTTGCCACACTCTAGCTCGGCGTATCGTCTTCTTAGTGTGCTTACAGAAACACCTATTCTTTCTGCTGCTGTGCTTAACGAGTATGTCATGTTGGCGATGATCTTGGTGGCAGGAACAGTGAGACGTCTACGCTTGGTTACTTGCTTCGTTCCAGTGTGACCTTTCTTTGCACAGTTTGTTGGTGATGGTGCTAAACGAAACGAGAAGACGCAGTTGGATTGCAACTTGCTCTTCTTTTGCTTGGGTGCCGAGAGTACTAGTGCAGTGTCTTGCTTGTA
>JAESGV010000369.1_pt1 | contig 19845 bp, 18 predicted proteins | sample 9269781 | NCBI WGS metagenome assembly JAESGV01 (sample SAMN15741586, study PRJNA653496) | algae metagenome | isolation source: Tildeniella torsiva UHER 1998/13D and co-occurring heterotrophs from... | place: Slovakia: Slovak Paradise National Park, Hrabusice, Kosice Region | collected 2000-01-01
CATATGTAAAGATTCTCACTGATGGACAGGGAACTGTTAGTCAGGGTAACTTGGGAGGAAGTATTCGTCTGAACGCTCAAGTAACAGGTCTTGGTCCTCTGTTCAAAATCAAAATTAATATCACTAACAATGGTCAAAAGAGCTTGGTCAAAGTGCCGATCATGTTTGTATATAATCGAGATATATACAGTATGAAGCAGAGTATCATTGAAATTCCAGTATTGGTTCCACAGGTCCAGTACAAGTTTAGCTATGATGTGGTACTGATTGACGAAGAAGCAGGAGCAGATAATATTAGGATTATGGTATGTAATTCTCAGTCGTCGGTGCCTGTCATTACAGCAGTGGTAAACATGCCACTGGCAGACGTGAATATGGGTAACAAACCTCAAACAGCAATGTAGGATGGATGCGCATGTCTTTCTCTGTCATGTGTTTTACTCGAACATTATTGCTAATAACTGCCAGAGGGTTGCCTTTTGTGATAGATAAAGCGACACCGTTTACAGCCAAATGTTTATTCATGGTGATCACACATAAATTTCCACATTTTAGTAATGACATCCTTTACCTCTTGGTTGTCTTGCACTTTCAGATCTATCCCAATTTCTCTCCAGAGATTTTGAACTCCTGTAGTAACATCTAATTTCTGAAGCGTCTTGTGTTTGGTTCAACTTGCTTTAGCCATTTTGATTTTCCTTACAAGTTTCCAGGAGACCCAAAAGATGAAGACCGTTATGCGCGAGCCCCTAAATATCACACAAATGTCAATGAATCTATTTGCACCTTGGAACTTTAAGGTAGTGAGCCATGTTCATCACAAGTATCCTTTTTCCTATGCTCCTATGGCTGTCAATATTTTCGGACTAGCATTCATTAGCTGCTGCGATAATTCAACAACGCCTGCAACATGGTGTCCAGGATCAACCTTCATAGAAGACGCGGAAATAGCGCTCGGAACACATCTATTTCGACAGTTTTGTACATACATGAACAATAATAGTGTGCTTACCATCGATGCGACACTATCAAACAAATGCACATATTGTTTCAGTATTACACTTGGCGCGGATAGATTGCATTTCACACCTCTTCACGATACATACCAAGAAGCACAAACAATGAGATTCGCTCATTTTCCTGCAATGGAGAAGGCGTTTAGATTAACTACAGTCAACAGATATAGCAATGCTGTTCGCTCCATATTTTCACCCTTGGATCATGTTTATTGTATGTTTGAAGTCTTGGCAGCCTCAAAATACAATAAGATGTTTCAGGACTATATGACCACAATGTTTCCTACATGCCAAAAAATAGAGCTTATTTTTGAATACAGTTTCGGTGATATTATCTGCACCTCCGATCAAGGAAAACTGCGGATGCAAGAGATGGGAAACGATTTCCGTCAAGCATTTTTGATTCTGACGACTATTTTTTATGACAAAGTCAAGTTCGAGCATAAGAATTTCTCGTTTGTGTACACTCTAGCGGATGATAAATTTGTATTCAATCGAACATTGAAAGAGGCCTGCAACAAATTAAAGGTGCAAGTGATTCATGACAGCAAAGCCAAGAACAAGAAGCGAACAAGACGTGCCAGACGTTCTGTACCAGAAATAAAAGCGTAACTGGAGCAATCTATCTTACAACAAACAAAGTCATGTCAGAACCAAAGAAGTCGGCTTTATCTTTGGACGACACCCAGTTATTACGTTTCTCGAAGCAAGTCGATAGATCCATTCAAGAAGTAGTACCACCAGTAGACGTGTTCGATTCTCCCTTTTTCGATCCAGTAGAATACATTAATCAACTATTTCCAAACGAAACTGCGTTAAATGAGGGTCTTGAATCATTCGCGTTAAAAGTTAAGAAAAAGATACGCACAGTCGACGAGGATATTTTATCTAGTATTCGGAAACAAAGTACAGCAGGTGTACAAGCCAAACGAGACTTGGAAGATGCTAAAAGCACCATACAAGTATGTTTTTAAACACAAAACTAACACTCTAGAGTTTATTCATGAAGGTTAAAGATATAAAACAAAAAGCAGAACAGTCCGAGGCGATGGTACAAAAAATCACAAAAGATATTAAGAGTTTGGATTATGGAAAGAGGAACTTGACACAAACTATTACTGCGTTGGCGAATCTACGTGTACTAGTGAGCGCAGTGGATCAATTAGGAATTCTCACACAAAAAAGACAATATGCTGAAGTTGCCAATCGACTCGGTGCTGTTAATCAAGTACGTTCACATGTACAATACTCACAAATAGTTATTAACACAATTCGAACAATACAAAGATATCGCAAAGATCAAAGATATCAACACAAAGATAACAGAAATAAGAAACAACTTATCCACACAAATCATCAATGACTTTAAGAGTATGGAACGACTCGAAAAACTCGAACACGCATCAAGCACGCCAGAACTACTACACGATGCTTGTATGGTAGTTGATCAACTCGATGATAACGTTCGAACAAAATTGATCCAACAGTTTGTCAAACAGCAAATAGAATTCTACAGAAACTGGTTCCGCAAAGGTACAAAAGAATCAAAACTTGATGAAATTGGAAAACGATACAATTGGGCAAAAAAGAAATTGAAAGAGTATGCGGAACAATACTCAAGTATTTTCCCAGAATATTGGTGTGTCCCACAAGAGTTGATAATTGAGTTTTGTTTGGCTACTCGAGAAGATATTAGTGAAATCTTGAAAACAAGTAGTTTTGAAGCAACTGTACTGTACAAAGCGATCCTAAGTACGATCAAGTTTGAACGACACATGCACGAACGGTTCCACGTTGAAACAGTAAGTCGCATTGGATACTATTAACGTCTGTAGGACATTGAAACAGAAACTCGTGCGCTATCACCAAACTCTCCAGAAAACAATGCAGAACCAAAAACTGAGAACGAAGTCTTGCGCAAACAAATTCGTCAAATGTTGCGACAAAAACGTCACGAAAGAGAACAATCACAATTACCAGTTGAAGAAAAAGTTCCAACCAAACGCAAACACAATTACAATTTCCTTGGATTTATTTCAACGTGTTTCGAGGAGCACATGGGTCACTACCTAACATTTGAGGACAAAACAATGAGCGAAACGATTGCCAAGATTCTTCGACGAGAAACGTGGGAACCTAATTCGGAATCCAATAGCAGTGAAGATTTATTTATTTACATCACAGAAAGTATGAACAGTTGCACTGCTTTTTCAAAAGGCAAAATCTTGTTCAAGTTGGCTGATTCGGTATGGAAAAAGTATTTGAGAAAATACGCAGATGCATTAATAGTCAAACTTCCCAAGTACGTATTTTCACACATTCTTACAATCTAGATTACAAACACCAAACGCTCCAAAAGATGTCAACTTTTCGTTGAATGCTATTCGTGATATGATCAATCAAGAAAAAGATAAAGAGTCCACTGTACCCACTTTGAACTTACCTCGACTTACAGAAAACGAAGAATCGACAGTTTGTTACATTGTGAACACGGCGGACTATTGTCAAATCAACATTGACATGATTCAAGATGAGTTACGAGGCGTGTTGGAAGAGCCGTACGTGAACCAAATCGACTTGTCTTCAGAGACAGATAAATTCTATGGGTATGGAATACTTTTAGATATTAACAATGGTAGCGTATTAAAGAGTGCCGTAGATGTTTTAGTCACCAATTTGATGAACGCGATTGAAAACGAATTGAATAACAAAATGTTGAAAACCAATTGGGCAGCGTTTGATGATGCCGGTGATCAAAGTGAATATGTTTCGGCTATTTGCGCCATTTTGAACGAATCAGTTCCATTCATAAGTAACAAGATTCCCCAAGTACAATTCAAATTTTTCTGCAATAATTTCATGATGTAAGTCGATACTAGTTGTACTAACTCGTATAGTGTATTTTGGAATGTTTACTTGAGTTACATTCACAGATGTAAACGACTTTCAACTATGGGTGCACAACAAATCCGTGTTGATGTCACCTCGCTTTCCAACTTTTTGAAGAATTTACTGAACATTGGCGATCCAGGTCGATTCGATGAAGACGAAGTTGCCGGCTTTGCAAGAAAGGTAGTACAAAAGGCATCACGTGCCGAGAACATGTTAAAGGTTGTATTATCAACAAACGATTTGTTGATTGATACGTACAAGAAATTAATACCTGATGGTAACGTTCAAGATTTGACAAAGATCATGGAGCTAAAGGGACTGACAAAGCAAGAGAAATTGGAAGCTGCTGAGCGATACATAAAAGAAGGAGGAGAAGGTGTGATTATGCCACAGCAAGAACGTGTTGATACGCCTACTAGTACAAATACTGGTATCCTGTCACTCGTAAAACGATTCACATAAAGTATTTTTGCAATAGAAACCCAATTAACAATTAGTGTATGGATTGTACAAGTATTAGTTGATGCTGTAGTGGTGTTACCCTTTACCAATTTAATTTCTCCTGTCATAGCTTGTCAAACAATGCAAATCATTCTCGTGCTGTCTTTGTCTTCGTACTTACGCTGGTGTGTATTCGTGGGGTAACCCTAGTTTAGGTCCGTTATTTCACGTATATAACCGTTGTAGGCGAGTTTGGAACAGGTTCTTCACTAGCCGATTCTGGTTTCTTGATGCGAACTGACAATGAAACAATACTTTGGGGATCTGAAGACACATTTGGAACACAAAGCGGTGCCGTATACTATCAACAACAAGCAACTACAAAACATGAATTTATCGTTTAAAGCTATTGCCAATTCACAAAGCTTGTACATGTCGGGAAACAATACGCTGTTCAAATGTACATTCACAAACAACATACCGTCATGCGTATACCGTAGAATAATCAAAGACATGAGCACACGCGCAATTTTAGAAAGTAATGGGCTAGTAAGCGTTTTCTTTAAAGAAAACGGTGTAGATTACATCATGGCTTTGGCGACTTCTGGAGCAATATATGCATGGGGAGATAACTCATTTGGACAATTAGGAGGTATGTACAGTTACATCCACTAACAATGCTAGATGGTACCAAAACAGCTCGAATAGCACCGTATCTTATTAAAAAACCAGGATTGAACGAAAGAGGTCAACTAGGTGATGGTAGTGGTATTAATGTGTATACACCAGTACCTGTAAGTAAGTAAAAATGATGCTTTAAATGGCAAGAGGATTGCATACGTGTTTCCAGGTGAAACAGGTGTGATTGTATTGACGAATCATTCAAGACTGTATGGGTGGGGTGATTTGGGGCAATGTTACTCAATCCCATGTACTCACCAGTGTACCTCAATTTCGACAAACCTATTGCGTCGATTGTGCACAGTACTTTCTATACGTATGTTCTTACGAGAGATGGTAATGTGTATACATGTAGTGGTGGTAGTATCATTCCAGCTACATTGTTGATCAATACACAAATTTCTGCACAACGCAGACTGCTCACTGGTGTACCTACATCACTGGCACCATATTTATCCAGCATCAAACGATATGCTAACGAGTATATTGCTGATGGACTGATGACTGGCATATTGAAACTTAATCTATTTACTACAAAGTTTAGTATGAATGATATTCACTGCATGATAGTATGGAACTTTGAGTTAGTGTCAAGGATCTCAATTCTGTTCAAGTCTGGTGGTGCATTTTACAAAGAGAATGGACAAGTGTTCAAGTACAACTTTTTAATCAACACCAAGTTGACTAGCTCTTGAGTGATCGTCATAGCAGAGATTGCACAAAACTCACAGCAGGAGCATATGTATTGATCGCAATTGGTTATACTTTACTGTTTTCTTAAAAATAGTGTAAGGTGTTAGGGCACTTTGTATGACTCGGTAGAAAAACCAGAGATAGAAATGAAAAATCTATTAGAAGAAAGTTTAATCAGAGCAGATTCACTTGCTGAACAAGTAGATTATAATTAAGTGATACCATTCACTGATATTAAATTCATTAAATGTCTTGCTGAAGGTTCTTTTGGCAATTTTTATAATATTATTCAAACATCTTTAATATTTTATATATAAATTAAAAAAAAAGAAAAAAAGAAATTTTTTAGGTAGTTGGCAGGCTTTTTGAATTATAAGAAAACTGATGTTTATAGTTTTGGTGTTATTATGTATGAAGTGTTTTTTAAGAAAATACCATATGCTAATCATTGTATTAATAGTATTATTAGTTTCAGTAACAAGATTATAAATGGGCTTCGGCCAACACTTCTAAAAGATATGAAGAGTTATACTGAAGCTGAACAAAAGTATTTAGAACTCATGCAACAGTGTTGAAGCAAAACGACACAAGCTAGATCATCTTTTGATCATATATTTAGTGTATTTATGGATATTTTGAATTAATTGTAACATCTAAAGTAAACTGTTGTGCCGTCTCCGTGTAAGATGTCATAGTCATTCATCCAATGAAATAGTGAGCTACCTGATGCTTGACTTGCTCCAAATGGATTACACTCGATTAAATGAGCTACATAGCTAGTATCAACCCAAACGTCAAGTACAGCAGATCCAAAAGGCATGCACTCACTTACTTGCTCACAAAGTGCTGCAATTGCATGTGCTGCTTTGTCAATAAAATCATCATTGTATGATTTTTTGTCGTACCACTGTTGTTGCGAAAAGGCAACAAGTTTCCTGCGATGTACAAACACCCGAAACTCAAAATCTTTATTTAAAGTGTCGTTCCATGGCATAATAATCAGACACTGATTTCTTGGGAAGCGGTACCTTTGGTTGACGATATCAGAGTAACTGTAAAAGAATTGTTTTGTTCGTGTCAAGAATGATAGCACTTGCGTGACAGTATCAAGTGGTTTTAGAGGTTGTTCGTTTTTAGATGATGTATTAGCGAGTTTGATAAATGATCCATCAGGGTGTTTTGCGAGAGTTTTGCGTAGCGTTTCTATGAACGATAACCCTTCTTGCTCTTCTGTTGATACTTTTCTACCAGTTATCATGACTAATTTTGTTATTTTTTCGAGTTCTACGAGGTCGTTATCTGTTAGTGGAATTTCTTCTACCTCAGGAATTAAATGTTTAACACTAGAAAGCCATTTGTCGTAATTATATTGTTCCAACACTGCCGCATACAAGTCGCCGTAAGCTTTGTGTTCTCCGCCTTCATGTGGTACGCTTATTGGTTCGAACTGTATTGTTAAAGAGTACTTCTCCGCGATAAGAGCAAAATTGTCTTTTGTGTATGGAATTAAAACGTCGTTGTACCACGTAGGGTCTATTGTGAGCGTGTTTTCGACGAGCAAGTACGGTCTGTATTCTTTATGGTTGTTAGAGTTACATTCACGTGGTGGTTGGGTGAGTCTGGTGATGTCAAGATGCATTTTTACAAATTATTTTATTAATACCAAGCAGAGCAACTTTGCAACAAAGTTTTATAAAAATTATGTTTTATGCGCCTAATACTAGCATTGTTTCAATACTCTCTTTCAACATTAGAGCCTCTCTACTGTTTGGTTGTAATTTTAGTACACTATTAACATCATTCCTAGCCCGAATGTTGTTCCCTTGCAGCAGGTAAATTTTTGCTCTTGTGAATAACGCCCGTGAATACTCGCCATTTAATCGAATAGCATCGTTCACGCTCTCTAACGCACGATTTAAATCGCCTTGATTCAGGAGAGCATGAGCAATGTTTGTTTTTGTTGTTGTTTTCAACTGTTCTATCTGTGCAATAGTTTTTTCTGAAAGTGAGGACTCAGAGCATGATACCACGCGAAGTAGAGCGTCCAGAGTATTTACGCATTCAACATACTTTTCTATTGCTTTTTGATTGTTTCCATCGTTGAAGAATTGGTTGCCTAGTACTTTGCAATCTGATGCCAATTGTATATAGTCGTGAAACTCTTCATCTATATCTTCTGCATAAAGTACAGGTTCTTCATCTTCGGTTTGTGTGACTTGTTCGTTTGACATTGTTGACAGGACCAATTTACAACGTTATCTGAATAGCTAAACAGTAGCTTTGCAAACGCTAAAAATATACAGGTAAACTACAGCAACTATGAACCCACAGCAACCACCTGCGTACACACAAGCTCCCCAGGGTGCTTATCCACAACAACAATACCCACCACAAGGCTATCCTCAGCAACAGTTTCCGCAACAGCCCTATGCACAGCAACCATATCCACAACAGCAACAGCAGCCTCAAATTCAGTATGTTACCCACCAGCAGATGATCCAGCCAGTAGTCGCAATAGTACCATCTAACAATGGCTCGCTAATTGACGGCATATTCGGTCCTAACGAAAAGATGTTGGTGAAGCAAAGAATTGAACCATTCGAAGTCGTTCTTGGATTTGAAACGGAAAATAAGTACGATTGTCATTTTAGTAATGGAATACTCGCCTGTGCCTTAGAGGAGAGTAATTTCTTTGGGCGATGGTGTTTGGGCACCAAACGTCCATTCACCCTTCACGTGTTTTTCAAAGACAACAAGCGTGAGTTCTTGCGACTAGAAAGACCATACAAATTTTATTTCGAGGAAGTCAACGTAATTGACTCGATTACGAATCAAAAATTAGGTAAAGTGAAAAGAAACTTTACTTGCTGCGAGCGCGTGATGACTGTGTACGACGAAAATAATGTTGTTCAATACAAGATTGTATCTCCATTTTGTGAATTTTGGACGTTCCATATTGAGAGGAACGAGCAACGCGTTGGTTCAATTAACAAGAAGTTTTCGGGATTTTTACAAGAAATGATGACAGACGCCGACAACTTTGGTGTTCACTTCCCATCGGATGCAAATCCAAAGCAAAAAGCGCTCCTATTCGCAGCAACATTTTTGATTGATTTCCTCTACTTCGAATCAGACCCAAGTGAGAATCGCAGACATAACGGATACTACTAATCAATAGTAATAAACGATTCGTTCAGTTGAAACAAAAATACAGATTTGTAAACGAAACCTAAAAGGCCGGAGATGATGAACCTGTTGCGTATTATTGACTACATCTTCGCCTCTCTGTTCGCTTTATGCAATATTTCCGTTTCTATTGTATACAAGTTTTTCAAACAATTGCGAAAGAGAATACAAAACAAAACAAAATAATTTGGTTATAATAGTATCAAATCGATGCTGATATCTAAAATGTACTAGTATCTGATACAAAGCGACCTCCTGCAGCTGATATTGTGTTAATTTGATGCCCAATTATTGTAGATTCATTTCGAGATACTTTCAGAAGAACTTGCATTTTATTCCACCTCAGAACGAGGATGAAGAAATTTGAATGTACTCCATAGCTGCCAGTATTTTTGTAAAGCCTTATCGCGAATAAGGTTATCCACATCATCTTTTCTGACGCAAACATGACAGAAGACAAAGAGGCAGGATCTTCTGTGCCATCTATCAAACTGGACAACACACTAGTTGCACAACCAGATGTTATAAAACCAAGGTTTCCCAACGTTGTTTTCGGGCGACCTAAAGCGACAAGTTTGAGTGGTGCCTATGTTAGGGAGAGTATACGCGAGACCACAAAACGTGTACAATTAATTTCACCCACAACACGATATACAGTCAATTACAATGTTAAGGACAATTTTGGCAAGATGAAACACTTGCTATTTATCCTAGTGTTCTACGTTGCGATTTTTGGGATCGTATTTTACCGACAAGACGCACTACCGGAGCCACATTCACATTCTGTACCACTAGACCAATTTTCAGAAGGTAGAGCCGAACAAAACCTACGTTTTCTAGCGGAGACAATAGGTCCTCGTGTTGTTGGATCACAAAATGAGAACAAAACGTTTGATTTTCTGTTATCAAAAATCAAACAGGCAAAAAATCTCGCAAAAGAAGATGTACAAGTAGAAATCGAAATACAAAACGTCAGTGGTCATTTAAGACATCATTTACGCAAGTTTGTCATCACATACGCAAATGTAACAAACATTATCGTTCGGGTGAGTCCAAAACGACAAGCGCGGTACTGGGACCAAGCGTTGTTACTGTCAAGTCATTACGACACTGGACACACTTCACCTGGATGTCACGACGACGGTCTACCGAACGTTGTCATGTTAGAGTCGTTGCAAAATTTATTGCACTCGACAAGTGGAGCATCTATGCTTCGGCCAGTGATTTTCTTGTTCAATGGAGGAGAAGAAATCACATTATGCGCAGCACATGGATTTGTGAACCAACATCCATGGATTAACGAAACTGCAATGTTTTTAAATTTGGAAGCTGCGGGAACTGGTGGTAGACCCATTGTTTTCCAAAGTACAGATTCTTGGATCATGACCGAGTATGCAAAAGCAAATACCAACTCGTGGGGATCTGTTGGTGGTCAAGATATCTTTCAAAGCAATGTTGTTCCATCAGATACTGATTACCGAATCTTTGCCGAAGCAGGGTTGTTGGGTATCGACACTGCGTTCTATAGAAATGGACATACGTATCATACAAGCAAGGAAACATGTGATTTATTGACACCTGGTTCGATACAAGAGATGGGAGAGAACACACTTCGTTTTGTGAAACATATGATCGCGTTGGATGTATCGGTACCAAAGAAAGCAACACTAGACAAGTCGGTATACTTTGATTTGAATGGATACTACATGTTCGTAGCAGGTGCATCAAGTTTCCACGTTGTGTGCGCTGCTTTGCTATTTGTATGCTTTATCGAGTTTTTCCGCATGTGTGATCCTATTGATAACTATTTGACTTATGCAACGCAAAAAGTACTCAAAACTATCGTAGTGTTAACGTTTACGTTCATGAGTTCAGTAGTTGCTTCGTTAGCATGTGCATGTATATTAGTGTTTGCATTCAACAAACCACTAAGTTTCTTTGGACAACACCCATACTTCCCACTACTATTGTATGGTTTACCATCAATCGTTGGTATACTTTTACCTTTATGGTATTTCACCAAAGACGTTAACCAACGTTCTGTGTATGCAGTAGTGTTTGGCGGTTGGACAATACTCTTAGCAATTGCTACATTCTATCGTTTAGGTATTGCCTACGTACCATTTGTCATTGCACTATCACTCATTCCAGATTGGGGAAATAACATTCCCTTTTTCCATTACATCAAGTTGGCACCTGCTATGTGTATGTTAATGTTCATGACATTAGCCATGTTGGATTTATTTGTACCCATCATGGGAAGATTCGGCAACAAACCTGCTGATTTGATCATTAGTGTTCTTACATCAGTATTAGTGTTCGCGTTAATATCACCGATGTTACCAATGTTCTATACGGATAAAAAGAATCAGCATAACCCTCGTTATTCGACAACTACCAAGGTGTACATGCCAAAGGCACTATTCCCTGCGTTGATTCAAATTATTTTCGGGTTAGTCGTTTTGAGTGCTTTTGCATTGCAACCATATACCGAGCAAAGACCAAAGAGATTACTAGTCGAGCATATACAAGAGTATGTATCTTACCCAAATGTTGGTTACACTTCTGGTGTTGTATCTTCTACAACTGGACAGAAAATTAGTCAAACATATATGGGTGTGAGTTCGTTGGATAACGTACCAGAAACATTTGTAGAAAAGTATCTTACACAAAAATATTCATACAGTCAACGACCATTGTACTTTATAGCAACCTGTGGAACACCTATTAATCGTACAAATGAATACTTTACAAGTCCAACGGAGCATGTTGAGAATATGAATGTTCCAGTTGTGAGTGTAGAGTACAACAAGGAAGAAAGTCGATTTTATGTATCACTGGATACAACAAGTGTTACTAGCTTTAGTCACGAGCTATGGATTTACTCTAGAGCACCTTTCGAATCATCTTCGTTTGAAAACTCAACAGAGATCATAACGAATACTGGCTTATACAAGTTTGGCTGGATTCGATTCCAAGGAGCAACACATGATGCAAGCTACAAGATACAACGAGTTTGGGTAAGCACCAGTGATACAAAGAAACAAGTCTTCGGTGGTATTGTTGGTGTAAAAGTCGTATCAACAGAGTTGGAGAAGGAAAACTACTCTACGATCATGAATAACACGTTAGATGCATTGCCAAAAGAAATTGCTGCTGCACCAGCCATGATATCAGTTGTTAAGATGCATTTTGTCGAAAACGTGCAAATTGAATAAAATTGTATCTTGTCAATTTTCTTTTTATTGATAATCGCCAAATACTATTTGATCTTGTCCTCGTTTAATGAACAAAAGGACAGCTTTTTGCTTAGGCTAATCCGAGACAGATGAACTGGACTGATCTCTGCCGAGGGATTGTCGTGGTTGTACCTTTGTTGACACTGATGATCTTTGAGTTGTAGTGTCTTGAGAGATAGTTGCAAGGTAAATGACCAGTAGCTTTCCACTGTTATTGTCAAGTGCAATCACAACTATCGCCCGTTATACGTCCACCGCTGGCACCCTTTTTTTGAACACAATTTTATTACAAAGTAGTCCGGTGGGATTCGAACCCTCGACTGTCTTGCAAGGACCGGGAGTAAATCTACAGACCCGGTTATCCATCTCAGTTTAATGACTCACCAAGTGTACATAAGTGACATGTTAGTGGGACTTACTAATTGGACCCTCAAGGCGGCGTGACACTTTGTTATCTTGTCCCACCGTGAGTCCGTTTACCTGTAGTCAACTTGCATTACTTCTGTGTAAAAAACTATTACATTATGAACTATGGGATCAACCGAATTATTTATCTTTGCGCGAAAATGAAGATAAAAATATAGCGAATACGAATTTGAAATCGGTTGGTGTTGATCTGCTTTTGTTATTCCGTCACGTTAAAATCTATCAGTAGTAGCTTTTTAAATTGGTCTATTTAGGCGCGAAACATTACGCACTATGTAAGGTGATCAATGTTGCACATCACTCGCGGAATGAGGTTGTATGTTGCTTTGTTTGGGTAATATTTGATGATTTGGTTTTGTAGCGTTACCGATGTTGTTTCATACGTTGTCTTGAACGCGAATACTGATAAAGTAAACGTCACTACGAGCTCATCGTTTATCGAAAAGTGTAAAACTGTTTTTTGTAGTTGACAAACTTGTGAAAGTAACGCGTGCATAGGCTCAAATACGATGTACACTAGTACCAAGCCCTCATAACGCGAGCATTTTGCAGCGAAAGACAGAGTATTTACGATCTACCTTCTAATATGATCGATGTACCGAAATATTTCGAACAACCGAAGAAATGGCAAACCCTGCCGCGTGAGACCATTTCTTTTTTATTCTGGAACCTGTTACGTGCGTTATAACATGCCACAGAAAGAGTGAGTGCCTAAAACTATACAAAATCAAAACTCAAAATGCACACGCCGCAGCATCTCGAGTCAGGTGTATTTTTAACAACAAGAAACTGAACCAGATACACCGTACTTCACTCTCGCCTCTGTATTCATTCAACAAAGGTCCGCAGGTTTTTATTCTTTTCTCCTAATCAAGGAGCTTTCAAAAAACTTCTTTTCGGATTCGATTTCCAGAAGCCACTATCATAATTGTAGCTCAGCTTTCTCCATACACCGAAATGAGGCGGGCAAATGCCAAAAAGCTTTTAAAGATCACTGGCACCTGTCTGTTCCACCAGAAAGAAAAAAATGAAAACAATACTATTACTCGCAGCACTGCTGGCTGCAACACACGCATATGTGGTTATTAAAGATGGGTACTTTTATGACGAGACAAAGAGTGCTCGATTCATCCCACGTGGTATCTCGTACCAAACATTTAACCAAGATATTGGTCAATGGGTCACGTACTCACAGATTGGTAAGCATAATAGTAGAATTAAACTAACCTATAGCCTACGATTTAAGACAGATGAGATTGGCAAACATAAATTCTATTCGTGTCGATTTCGCATGGAGAGATATCGAAAACGATGGAGAAGGTGTATACGCATGGGAAACGTTCGACTTTCTAGTCAACACCTGTGAAAATGCAGGAATCAAAATTTTCCCACTCATTGGTACGGCATTTTCTCTTATTCGCTAACATTACAGGTTACCAGTGGCCACCAGATTGGTTCGTACCAGAGTGGTATTCAGTACATCCTCCTAGCCCTAGTCCTGGTCAAACTGTAACACCAGAGACATACAACTATACAACCTATTGGACTAGCGACGTCATGTCGTTCACTCATCCTGTAGGTACACAAAAGTATGCAAACTTTATGGCTGCTGTCGCCAATCGATACAAACACTCGGACGCAATCGCTGCATGGATTGTCGGAAACGAATATGGTTATTTAGGTTTATGGAGTTTCCGTTTCGACGGATACGAAGATAGCGCTCAAGCAGAGTTCCGTACGTACCTACAAACATTGTACAAGAATGATATCACCCAACTCAACGCAATTTGGGGTACATCCATGACCGATTTTTCACAAGTCACCATGCCACCAAACTATAACAGAGATGATCCCAAATGGGCTGACTTGATTCAATGGAGAAAGATCGGTACCGCAAACTATATTGCATATGGTGCCAAAGCAGTGAAAGCCGCCGATCCAAATCATTTACTAAGTTACTCAATGGTTGGTATGATCTTTGGTGGTGTAGATTGGATGTTTGAAGCAGAAGATAATATCAAGATTAGTGTCACTTGTAGAGAAGCTGGTGCACCACTAGACTTTTGGTCCATTAATAGTTACCCATCATCGTACCCTGGTAACGAGTTGAGAACAGGTGTGTATGGTATCGAATTTGCAAAGAGAACAGGTCTTCCAGTCATGTATACCGAAACGGGTGCTTCTAGTACCGATGCAGGTTTCGATGGATTCGATCCAGAAGATAGAGATGAACGTCAAGGTGCTCTACTACGCAACTTTGCATGGGAAGCATATATCAACGGTGTGATCGGTGTACACATCTTCACATGGCCTGATCGTGATTACATTACCGATCGTGAGTATGGTTTCGGTATTTTGAAACGTTACCGAGAACCTAAAAAGTCATACAAGTACATTACCGAACTGTTCTACCAAATCGCATTAATTGAGCAACATACTCCAGAACTCTTCACTTCGTTAAAGTTTGAAGCGTACGATGTCGCATTCTATTGGCCTTCCTACGTCATCGACCAAATGTATTGCCGTTTCCAAAACAATTTGGCTGGTGTGTTTGGTCCACTCACAAGACTTGGTTTACGTTCTCGATTCATGAACGAGACGCAACTGTATGCTGGAGAGTACAAAGATATTCAATTATTAGTGTTACCAAGAAATCAACGTATGTTGGCTGGTGATTTACAATTCATTCGTGATCATGTGTTACCTGCAGGAGTTCACATTTACGCAGAAGCTGATCTTCCTGGATACCAAGACTATTACGCTCGTACACAAGCAGATTTTACTCAAATGATGGAAGATATCTTTGGTATCCAACCCGTTGTTGTCAACGCATATGAAGATGTTGTCACACCATACGACATTAACATGTCACCGTATACAACAGTAGAACTGCAACCTACACTAACTATGGGTTACATGTATGCTTACCAATCAACATGGTTCGGTGTTTGGAAATACCACAAGATTTTGTCCACCTCTGGCCAAACAATCGTCAATATGCTTTTACAAGCAGAAAACAACTATTTGACACCTGGTGTTGTCATGAAAAATCACACTTCTGCCAAGAGTATCATTTCCATGTTCTCGTTAGGAGATACCAACTGTGAAGCATTGCAATGCTGGACTGGTCACTATACATACTATTCTGGAATGTTTTTATCTGCACAAGGATTAGGAATGACCTCTTCTGTGACTGTTACTGGCTCCGCAATGATTCAAGCACAACTCATGGACACACAAAACGGTATGAAGTTGTTGTACTGGACCAATTGGGATGATTACAGCACTACGATCATCACACTTACAATTCCTGAAATTATTGGAAAAACAGTCAAAGATTTACTGAACAGCAGAAAAGTGATTAGTGAAAATAGTGATGGAACAATTAATTTGACTGTTTATCCTAACCAAGTTGGTGTATACTTGATTGGTGAGCCTTTGAAGCCATCTGTCACGTTTTTGTACAACCAAACCAATGTTGACATCATGCCAACACTAAGTGGTTCACCCATTGCACTACGTTTCGATACCTCAACAAGCGCAACATCTTGCGTGCTCTCTGTCAAACTACGTGCAGAAGGTTCTTCGTTAATCTTTGCCAAAGCAGCAACCAAAGTCAAGGGTATCGGATGGACGAAAACAAATGTTACCATTCGTGATTACGATCTCATGAACACTGCCAAGTACCAATCTACCGATGGTGGAAGTCAATCGTACTATTACGAAGCAACACTCTCTTGTGATGGCTTAGAAACAGCATCATCCACCATTAACGTCATGTTATCATGGCCTGTATCGCCAAACACACTTCCAAAGGCTGTTACCGCAGGTGAACCTTTCTCTACGACACTATCATGGGAAAACTTCCCAATTGCTCGCTTGAACGCGTTCCAAGGTGTAGTCGCCATTTGGAACTCTACGAAAACAGGTGCAATTGATCCAAGTCATTACACCAAGGTAGATAGCATTGTCGCAACACTGGAAAAAGTGGGATACTATAGCACTCGCATGATTGCATGGGATGAAGGTTTACAAGATTATGGACCACTGTACCACGTGTTTAATGATACTTTCCCTGATGACACAACAGGACAAGGTAACTTGGCTGTGAGCTACATTGGAGAGTTTATCAAGTATTTGATCTTACCTGGTGTAACAGTAATGAGTGATGTTGAAACGACAAACATTCGTACTTGGTTGACTCACCCGAACTTTACAGATATCACCTTGATCAGTACCGAGGGAGGTGTAGGAAGACTTGATGAAAACATGCAAGATGGAACAAGTAGATTAGCTGACTTGTTCGGTGTTGGCAATGCTGTTTCTTCGGTATCGTCGGCACAACTTGATATCAATGATTTGAATCACCCGATTACGTACTCTAGTGTGAACACTTCGTTTACTGTTGGTACTGGTGCTTCGGTATTTACTACTACGACAACAGGTGTTGCTCATGGTAAACTTGTTGATGGAAATGGAGCTTCTTATCCGGCTTTCATTATCAATCAAATGAGTACCGATGCAAAAGCACTAGTTTTGAATTTTGATATCACGAACGCTGGTGCAATGGATACTGTAGCAATGTGGACATCTATTACCACTTGGATGCACACTAACTCGTTAATTAATAAGATCTTGTGGACAGCGTCGTGTGCGAACCAAACGATCGCTACTAGTGATGTTTGGATAGTACAAGGAACAGGTAGTCAAAGTGTTACTATGACACCAAGTACTTCTTGTTCTGGCACAGATCTCGTGTTTGAAGGTTTTGTGTACTATTGGAACGTTACTGAAAACGCAACTATGGCAGAGAACAACATAGGATACTTTACTAGTGCAAACGATAACACGCCATTCCAAAGTGGAGCTAGTGTATTGGAGTACTCGTTACTAGTGGTTGTGTTACTTGTACTTGTTTGTCTTTAAGAGTACATTGCGTTAACTGGAGCATAATTTATTATGGCTTCTCTTTCATTAAACTGTACATTGCATTCAAGAACATTGGTGTTTTTGTGAACCTAAAGTGTGCTTCTATCGAAATTCTTTCCAGCTCAACTGTGACATCGTCAAACAAATCCAAAGGGTACTGTTCCAAGTCCATTTTTGATAATAATATTTGTACGATAGTATCATTGAGCTTAGTTGGCGTGTTGGAGCAGTACCTCATGAATATATCAGTAGCTGCCTGCGGCCGAAGCGAAGAAGGTAACCCTCTGTACTCTCTCATATCGTGCCAAGCACGAAGAGCAGAGTTTGAAGAATCAGTACTACAAAACAACTCAAATGCTATTCGTAACTTTTCAAAACTTAGTGTTTCCGCTAGTGTCCATACTTCGGACAATTTTAGACACAAATTGACTGTTCCACTCAACGTGGCATGAAGCTGAACAATCCGGCTATCTTTTGCGTCTTCTATTTCTACAAGTGCTTGTAACATCTCAAGAGCACCGAGATAGTCTTCGGTTACTTGTTTTTTCAAGACTACACCGAACCTCCGGCGTTGTGTTTTTGCAATTAAAGAAGCGTCAACAAGTTGAAACGCTTCAGTGAAGATTTTTTCACCTTCATCTAACGTTTCAATTCGACCTAGATAAATAAATGTTCTTTCAATATTTTTTTTGACTCTCTCTAGCGCATTTTCGGTAAAAGCAATGGTAGAGCCGTATAACCGGCACAGTATTGATAGTTTCTTCAACACATCAAGTTGATCAGTGATGATAGCCGCTAGTAACGTTTCGCTATCTCCCATGAGTCCAGAAAGTACATTACACGAGTGTACAGCGATGTGCATTTGTACATCATGTCTTGCTTCGTTTAGAATATCTTGTGCTGCAGAAGGACCTATTGATTCATGCGTGAAAACAACTAGAAAGCTAAGTCCTTCGAAACGATGCACAAATCCATGGTACTTTTGTACTGCACTTTTCAAACGATAATACACATCGTTCAAAACAGCCATAATCCCATCTAGATTCTTGCCTTCACTAAATTCTGCAAAATTGTCAATGGATACAGCCATGATCAGAATGCGATTGTACCGATGTGAACCTGGGAATAAATTTTTCATGGATTTGGCATGAATCATGGACAAGAACGATGACGGCATAAATTTTGATAAAATGCGAATCTTGTTGTCGGACGCTTCTCTATCTTTTGCCGTCGCTCGCAATCTTGTGAAAAAGATCAAAAAAACACAAACACCGAAAGATGTGACCCATAAAGCAATAGCAACAATGGTTCCGATCCACTTGTTGAACGAATTGTAATACATGTTCAAAAACACCTCTCTAGGTAAGAACGTGATTCTCCACGTTCGATCGGCGAATGTTACCGTCGTGTTAATGTACAATGGAGAGTCTTGTATCATTTTTCTATTTCTTTCTGCTGTTATTGTAACACCAGAATCTTGTATCGAGTTATACATGAAAGCAGCAGTTGGATCTGTTGTGTTCAAGTCAACTACAGAAGCGTACACTTCACCAAAATTTACAAGTGATGTACTAAGTACTCTAGAAATGAAAAAGACAGGAGTTACGATGCCAAGAAGTTTTCCAAGAGTTTCTTGTTTTTGAGAGTACACTGGAGAGTACTGTATCACGACGTTGTTGATCAAATTGACGGATAGTACTTGTGCCGAAGCAGAAGTTGCTCTTGTTGCTAGTGCACGATCTATGACTGGTTTTCTTGTTGGGTCACTGTAGTGATCGTAACCCAAAATAGCAGTTGGTAGCAGTGAAGCGTGCGTAATAGGTAGATACATGCTCTGCGTTGAGTTGGGAGAGTTTGGTATCGGCTTTAGGTTTGCGTCTAGAATGGTAAAATTTGCATAGATTTCGGGTTGTGGTAACGCGCGCATCATTTGTGTAAAATTATTAATATTGTCGGGTGCTACGTTTGTGAGATAGTACATGCGTTGCATAAACACCGGAAACCCTCCGTCCGCATAAACAAAAGGAATGTACTGTGCCGTCATATTGACATTTCCATCAAGTACTGTGAACAGCGAGTTCACGGCGTTGACAAATACCCTAGTTGTGTTTAACGCACTTTGAACGTTGACTGTTCCCTTTTGTGCGACTTCGCTTAGTCCACTGAGTACATCTGAGCGCACTGTCGCTTCTACTAAAAAGAATGACACAATCGCGATTGTCAAACATAGTAATGTACAAAAGAAAAATAGTACACATGGTATATATGTCTGTTTTGTCGGCACATACAATACGTGTTGTTCTCTAGTCATATAGTCGGCTACAATATCGTCAAAACTTTTA
>JAESGV010000370.1_pt1 | contig 19839 bp, 23 predicted proteins | sample 9269781 | NCBI WGS metagenome assembly JAESGV01 (sample SAMN15741586, study PRJNA653496) | algae metagenome | isolation source: Tildeniella torsiva UHER 1998/13D and co-occurring heterotrophs from... | place: Slovakia: Slovak Paradise National Park, Hrabusice, Kosice Region | collected 2000-01-01
TATTTATTGCTACTTGCGCTTGCATACACAAATCTTTAATTTGACCAAGTACAGCGTACGAAGCATGACCATGCGTTACTTGAAGAATTTGGTATGCTTTTTTCAAATAGTCGTATGCCAAATTGGATTGTTCTTTGTACCAGTATAGTTTACCAATCATAGCATATTGCAAACCAAGTACAGGTGAGTACTTGGGATAACACAACTCGAATCCTGGAATAGATCGTAATACGAATGGTATCGCTTTGTCAAACTCTTGTAATTGTACGTACATGTGAGATAACGCATCACATGTTTGGATCATGATTTCGTGTTGTGGTCCTAGTTTATCCTTGTACGTGTTGTATAACTTGTCATAAATTTGAAACGATTCTGTATAGTCGGCATGTGCCATAGCATCTTGTGCTTTTTTAACTTGTATGTATGTAACCGCCTATTCTTGACGAATCCATATCGAACTCAGTATATTACCTACTTGCCGTGCCATCAGTGATTTCATATGGAATCATACTGGTTCCGACAAGAGCGGGCTGCAACAGTGCTCAAGCTTAGGCTTTCGCACAGACCTCATGCTTCAAAGTCCTCTCGCTTCGCCGGAGTCCTTTCACATCATTTCGGCTTACTGGCTGTACTTAAGGTACTTATTATAACTAAATTATTTCGCATTTTATTTATGCGTCGACGGGATTCTTGTACACATACTTAAGCATTGATTCTTCGGTGCTACGCCATATCTGCATGTCAAAATGAATGTTTCCTTCGATTCCCATTTCGCGCTTGAAGTCTGCCCTCATAGCGTCACCATTGAAGTGAATCTTCGACCAATGCTGCACACGAAGTCCAACATGGGCATGTAAAGTACGGTTCTCGGGCCCGTGCTCAACACCTGCGTCAATTTCGATACTTTTTATGAACTTAGGATCGTAAACATGGTCAGGCGTCAGAAACTTAATGTACTTTGGCATGTTCTCACTGATGAACATATTGTCGATAGATTGTTTCAGTTTTTTCGCATATTGCTTGAAGTTTGGCTCACTGCCAGTTTCAAATCGCACTTGAGGGTTGAAAGTAAGCAATACATTCGATTTCTTTAGGATTTTACGAACGCGTGGCACTTTTTGTTGCGTGGTTTTGGTTTCATTTACTTGATCTGCGGTTTGAACTTGCACTTGATCTGCAGTACTCATGACTAATAAAAGCTATATAATTATCACAATATTTTATTTTATTTCATAAAATATACATAAGTAAGCAATAACGATTACAAATTATGAGTATTAAGTTTGAGAAAAAGTGGGCAACTGCAGTTGATGCTGGAAAACATGACAATATTGAGCAAGTAGATGACAAAATAGATGAAGATATTCAAGCATTTATCTCAGAATTTGACACGCCAATAGCACAAGTTCCACAGTTGCAAACACAAGTTCCACAGCCGCAACCACAAGTTTCACAACCAAGACCCCAACAATCGCAACCTGTGTCAGAACCTGTTGTAAAACTGGCAAAACAGTCGATTTTTAAATCACCAAGTGGCTATCCTGCAGCAAACGTGGCGCCCAGCGAACAGCAATCGACTGACTATATAACCTACTTGAAATGGGGAGCAGGTATAATCGGAACGCTTTTAATTTTACGAAATAAATAAAATCTATGCTTAAATATACGTAAATAAACCATGAATATAAGTGGCTATCAATCTAATAAAAATATTTCGGCTGAGACTGTTCAAGTAAGCAGTGAATTAACAACGCCAATTTACACATTTGCAACTCTGCCAACTACGGCATTAGTTGGTGATATCGCATACGCCAGTGATACAAAAGTACTTTATACATATACTGGCACAGCATGGTCAACCGCCGGTGGTGATGTTTCTGGAAAAGTATCGAAATCTGGTGATACTATGACTGGTGGATTGACTGTCCCAACATTGACATCTACAGGGACTATCGCAGGTAATAGTCTTAGCGCTGCAGGTTTCATTTCTGGAGGTAGCTTAATTGTAAGCAGTACAGGAAGTAGCACAATAACTACTTTAGCAACAAATACGCGAAATATATCCCTACCTGATTCGAATGGTACAATTGTGTTAGATAGTGCAACACAAACATTGTCAAATAAAACCTTTTCCGGACGGCTAACAGCTGGAGCTATTACAATCTCACCAGCGATTAATGATGATAAGAAGTTGGTTTTAGTTGATGGTGTGACAACCTATGATCATTATGGATTGGGCACAGAGACTGGGGCTATGAATTTTAATGTACCAAATGGTGGAAGTTACAAACTATATATTGGTGGAGCAGGAAATACAACTCGAACAGCTGTAATGAGTATAGTTGGTGCTGGTATTAATAATCTTATTCCCACCGCAATTGGCAGCACATTTACTATGAACAATAATATATTTTATTGGGGTAGTAATGGTACAGCTGCTTGGCAGTATAATACAGATGCGGATAATGCACTTAAAATATCATCAAATATGAAATTGAATGGAGCAGCTGCACCGTATATGAGTTTAAGCGGCTGTATACTTAATACTAATGATAATTCATCAACTACTGATTATGTGCGATATGTTGGAAGTAATACAACCTTGAGTAGTAAGATAACTTCGGTAAATGGAGTCAGTATGACTGGACTTGCGTTAAGCGCAAACACAGACATAATGATGGCCTGTGGAAGTACCAACATGATGCGGTTGAATACTGTTGGTATGAGTATTAAGAAAACTGGTAGTGTTGCGCGTGAAGCACTTGATGTTGGAGGCGCACTTATCGTAGGTGGATCATTGAATACAAACGCTGGTACAATTAGGTGGAACGGTACTAATTTCCAAGGATATAATGGCACTAGTTGGGTAGCTTTAGACTCACAACCAACAAGTATGTTTCTAACAAATACTCGCGGATGCCGATTGTGGTTTAGATGTGATGGTCTTGGCGCGTTTACAGTATTGGCCATTGATGGATTTTCGGGAACTGGGTCATGGACTCAGGTTGCTGGAGGTTTGACTATACCATTCAGCACGCCGTTTAGTGGTGGCGTAACATCGACTGTTGGTTGCACATTTGGCGCAGGAGTTGTTTACTTTGTAGGGTGTGGTTGCAATAACAATAACTTGTACTTAGACTTGCGAGATACAAGTGGCGCAAATGTAAATTGGACTAGTGTGGCATTTGGATCATTACTTTTGAATATTCATGTATTTGGTTATATTTGAGAAAATCGAAAAAAAGTATGGTTTCTTTATTATAAAAATATGGAATCAGGTGACTGGATTGCTATCGCAAATTTAATAGCAACAACGTTGACATTTTTAGCAACTACTGTTGTTGGTGCAATAATTACTTTGCGCCACTGTCGATCAGAATGTTGTGATCACGAGATTTTTGAATCATGGGTTGAACGACACAAAAAGGACTTAGATTCCCAGCGACCTCCATCAAGTAGGAAGAATAGTGTCCTGCCGCCACCTGAGATCGAAATTGGGTATCCGCCGGCGATGTAGACAGAAAAAGGAAATAATTTATGCAAAGTTTGCATCTACTTTATTTTTTGTTAGTGTCCTTAAAGTACAATATGGGGTATTCATATGCGTTTCTTTTTATAACTCATGACACAGGGCCGCGAGAGATCTCATAGTGCGGTTAATCATGTGCGTTTGAAAACCTGTACGGGTGTACACCTAACACCTTTTTTTTTACTCAGTGCAATATATTATTCTATATCTGATTTTTTATAAAAAGGTGTAAAAGGTGTACAGAGGTAAAAAAGAAATCGGTAGAAAAGCCCCTGGCACCTGGCGCCCCCCAGAAGTATATGCACACCTTTTTATAAAAAGCTGTACAAAGGTGTACGGAGGTGTACGGGACCTGTACAGGCCATCAAAAAAAGAGAGCTGGGCCGCCGCATAGCTTCCTGTTTATTCTTCGACAGGGAACACAACCTCAACTCCTACTTTCATAAAGGCAGTGACTGCCAACTTAGTTTCATCAATCTTAAACTCGAACCCGCGTTTACGAACGCCAACGGCAATAGGTGTAGGCATTGGCTTAATTACCTTACTTAAATGTTTACTAAAGGCGTCCTTTGTCATGTTTTCGATAATGCCACAATCATTGGACCAATTGCGGAAGTGGGCATAAAGCGTCTCAGTGTGCTGGCGAAGGACTCCTGCATTGAATGCTAATCGGCCGTCTGTCTCACCCTTAACTAAATCAATCAAGTATCGAATTGGACTTGGAACAGAGTTCAACTTCAATTCGTGCTTAAAATCGGAATCAGGAATATTGCGACCATTCCAGCCACTGAGATCGCGATGGGCAAGATAATGGAAGAAATGTCTTGCAGTTTCTGGATCTTCTGTACTTGATACAAGCGGTGCGAAATATTCTTTGTTGTTTGCCAACGAATTATCACAATCCAGTATGAAATAACGCCTATCACTTGCTTCTACTTTCACAATCCAGTCATTATTTGTCAAGAACATAAAGTTATTATAGTCACTGACTGAGACCGAGTCAACACCTTTTCGCTCAATTGTACATTCAGTTTGCGTAATCAATGACTTTAGTTTATCATTACTTTTATGCGCACCACCGTAATTTTGAATTTCATCGCAAATTGTAAGTAGTTTATTTTCGAGCTGCGAGTTGAACTTACCAATCAATTGTTCAATATCTGAAAGTACAATTGAGTATCGATGGCCCAATATCTGTTTGCCGAAAAACTCAGATAGGAGACCTTTGCCTGTTCCTTGAAACAGTGATCGCAGAATGACTGCAACGCCCAGCTTTTTCGCAGGAAATTGGACAATATGCGCAAACCAGTTGATAATATATTCATAATGTTCTGTATTATTCTTGCACCAAACATTGCGAATATGATCACAGATTAAGCGAATCTTCTCATATTCTACTTCAAAGCCAGCGTCATATTGATGTTTAAAACCAGTGAATAAGTTGAAAACGCGATTGAGGTTTGGTGGCTCATGTAAGTAGGGAATGAAATCTATGCGATCATATGCGATTTCTCCATGCATAGATGCAACAATATCGGCTAAGGAAACGCTGGTTATCTTGTTTTGCGCCCGTAATGCAAACTGAGTCGGATGCGATTGCTTTAATGTTCTGATCTTCATAATGTTATATACACTACTTCCATCGCATTCGTTCTTGGTCACATATATACTATTACCGCCGTTTACAATAAATGCAATCGTGTCGCGAATGTGTTGCTTGATCTCGTCGAAGTTTTCGTAAACCTGATTAGAGTACTTGAGATAATCGCTGAAGTACACTTTATGCGTAAGATCGGCCATCTTAGGAACTGGCTTTTCGGCGTGCCACAGCTCAATTGATCGTTTTTGATCATCACGGTAGCAGAATTGACGTATAGAGTCGGGAAATGCGCATACGAAGATTCCTGAATGGTCATGTTCGCGGCCACAGATTTCGCAATGTGAGCGTTTTAACCTGTCAAATGCTACTTTATTGCCACCTGATCGGCGTTCATTGTGCATCCAGATTTCCGGATCAACTTTTGATTTGATGATTTCGAGTTGTTCTGCACTAATTCCAACGGCTGTGTAATCAGCAACTGCTTTTACTGGTGCTATCAAGGGAAGTAGGTGAGTATTTGGGCCAAATAATGTAATCATCGCATCTATATACATATGGGGATTTGCAACTCGTTTCATACCGCCTTCTTTGATACTTCCTGGTGTTCTAAAGTTCTGCGTTGATTTATTAACGTTCCAGTCGACGCATTTCACAATATCTTCAGTACATGATAAGCGTAATTGCTCAGTGAACCACGTAGCTTCATTTGCGTTGGCAAACTTGGCGTTATTGATTATAATATGGCGTGAGAACTTATCTGGTCGCGAGCTATCACATATTACAATGTCTGGCTCAATTCCGTACTTTTCGTAAAACTCTGCTTCGATAATCTCCTTAAACTCTTCGAATATTTGTTCATTGCCACCATCTATGTCGAACTTTGGTTTCTGCTCCATCCATGACATAATTACTTCATGGGTAGTGTATTCTAAGCCGTTGTATGCGTCTATATATGCATTATAAGTAGGGAAATGCATAAAACGGGCCTTGGTTTGATCGCGGATGATTAAACTGACACCAGGATTGATCTGTTCGCACTTTTCAAGGCATTCTGTTTCGTCTCTGCCTTCTTCAAAGTTCAAATATTTATATTCGGTAATGATCTCTGCAATGTTGTCCATTATTAATTAATTTTCAATATAAAGATTTATGTATACGTATTTATAATAATACTTCGTAATATAATAAGTCTGTCAACTTATCTTTTTGTTATTTGATATATCTTAGCATACATAAATATTTAAATAGAAAATTAATTAATCATGGAGCGCATATACACGGTCAGGCGAAAAATGACAAATCGTGATGGTTCAGTCTGGTATCGTGAAGAACAGATTAAGTACACAGCAAAAAATGAGAAACGCATTATTTCATCAGAAATGCGCGAGGAAATTAAGAAACTGCATGAAATGGGTGTAAAAAATAAAGTAATATGCAACAAGTTTAATTTAACTCCTTACTTACTTAACCAAATATTGGCATACCAACCAACTGCAGATGAACTCAAGGAGTTTGCGAAAACAGATGCAGCAAAGGCGACAGAAGTACCAGTTGCGCTAGAAACATTAAAATAAATTAAAACTCCAACCGAATATTAGGTAATTGACCGGGTGCCTTACCAACTATGTATTTATTTTTTGATTCTTCGAAAGGCCGGACCAGAATGTACTTATGATCGCTAATATTTGGGCAATGTGTATCAATGAACTTCATACATTCTGTGTCGTTCTTAAACTCGCCCATACAAGCTAGTTTAATATTTCGTGCACATATTACCTGTGGTTGTTTAAAGACAATAAAATTCTCTGCATTACTTCGAATGGTTGGAGGAACAACCTTATTTAAATACTGAACAGCCACAAATATCGTCAAATTATAATGGCGAAAAGTTGTAAACAAATGTTCTATTAATTGCCCATCAAATTTCATCTTGCCAATCATATCATCAAAAATTAGAAATGCTGGGGCCTTGTGCTCGCGCTGAAGTAAGAGAAATCGCTTAAGAACATCTTCAGAATACTCACCATGAACATGTTCTTCAGGCATCCATTGATAATCCTTTACGTTGATATTTTTTGTGCCGAAGAACAATAATCCGTGATTAAATTTGCCAGCCAGGCACTGTTTGAGAATGAAACTAGATATGAAATGAGTCTTGCCGCACTTTGGACTTGCCGCGATGAAAGTAACAGAAGGTAATGTAATTTTATCCATGTAATTTTCTACTTGGTATAATATATACGACATAAAGTTCGAAAACATGAAAATAACTCAAGAAGAATATGATAATATCGTTAAAGTGCATAAGGGGCTAGCACGGCCGAGCATACTCACGCGACAAGGGGCCCTTAAGTGGCGTGCAACCGTCCTAGATGGAGATTCCCTACTTTTTGAATCGCGCCAAGTAATCCCAGTCGAGAAGATCAGCGAAACTTTAGATAAATTTTATAATGATCCAGCTGTTGGTTTCTGCGGGCGAGATCGATTGTTCGATAAAGTACAAAATGTTACGGTGGGAATTAGCAAGCGAGATATAGAATCCTACTTGAATGCGAATGTGACAAATACACGCCATAGGATGCCACCAAAGCCCAAGACGGTCCAACCGATCATCACAACTCGTCCGTATGAGCGTTTGCAGATGGATTTCATCGATTTGAAGTCCCTTGCGTATTGGAACGACGGTCATAAATTCGTACTTACGATCATCGACTGTTTTACGAAGTTCGCCTGGGTGATAGCAATGAAGAATCGGTCGCAAGAACAGATTGCAGTTATTTTAGAAAACATATTCAAAAACGCGGAACCGAAAGTAGGGATTATGCAATGCGATAATGAGTTCAAAGGCGACCCGTTAAATAAAGTATGTAAGAAGTGGAATGTTTCGCAATTATATTCTTTGCCGTATAAACCATCGACGAATGGCGCAATCGAGCGATTTAATAGGACTTTGAAAGGTCTGATATTCAAGTACTTAACGAATAATGCTACTAAGATTTACGTAAACGTTTTGCCCGCATTGACCGAGAACTATAATTCTAGTCGACATGGGACTACCGGTTTTAAGCCAATAGAGGCTCAGCATCACGTCGATGAAGTTAAAGATAAGATCAAATCGCGAGCATCGGCCATGGTAAGTAGGGATGTGATTAAATTGAAGAAAGGCGACCGTGTGCGGATTTCTGCTGCGACTGAGCCCAATTATCGCAAGAATAAGCTGTTAACGAAAAAATATATGCCGAATTACAGTGAGGAAGTTTATGTTGTCGCAACCGTGAGCAAAGGTGCGTCCATTCGGTATCAGTTGAAGGATTCGACGGGGAAAATCATCGACAAGTATTTCTATGCGCAAGACCTACTTAAGATTGGCGATTCAGTAATAGAACCGGAACCTGTAAAGACTTCAACTGCGTTTTTCAATCGCGAGGAGTTTCTGAGCGATCTGGGATCACGAGAAGTAGTTAGAGAGCCCATCGCGATCATTGAAAGCGTTCCTGTCGCAGTTGAAACGCCCATAAGATCGCGCATAGGTCGCGTTAAGAAAGTAAGGGATGTGGTTAAGCCTGTCGCGGTGGAAACGCCCGTGAGATCTCGATTGGGCCGAAAGAAGATAATCAGAGCCAAAAAATAAAGATAATTAATCAACGACTATCACAATAACAATATTGTTCCGGGTCATCCAAGTATATGCAATCATCATAATTAATTTCAAACTGCTCTTCTATTAAAGTAGCAGTAGGTTCAGAAATATTATCTAATAGTTCAAGGCGGTAAAGCTTTTCCAGTCGTACTTTATTAACTTTGCAGTAAATCTCATTACCACAGTCTTTAAGATGATAAAATGGTCCGATATCATGGGCACTTGCTCGCTTCCAATACCATTTTTGTAAAATAATAACGCCAATATTGATATTTGTTCGTTTTTTCATATTTTCTATTTGCATATCATCTCTACCTTCTTTATAACCCCATAATTCTATAGTATCTGCAATTGTTTTCTTTGTTAACTCTACTTGTTTTATTTGCGCTTCATCTAGTGTCTTAATTACTAAATTATTAACAATATATCCTAAAATTTCATCATATCTTAGTCCTGTATTATCTTTTAATCTATTTTTTATTTTATTCAATAAATGGTTAAATTCAGTCATTATATACTTACATAAATATATTTCTTTAAAGTAAAAAATAATTATGTATGTTATTTTACAAATTATTTATTTAAAGTGTTTTAGAAATCGCACAAAACATTTCTAAGTACCGAATTAGCTTATTTAATACTTCTGGTTTTAATTCCTCCGGTTTTATATCATAATGGCTAAGAAGAGTATCAACTAACGGGCCAAGTGCTGTTTCAAAAGGCAGAATTGTAGTTTTAACATGCGAAATAAGTTTATCAATGCCTGCTTCCGCGAATGTTTCAAGATGTTCCTTTATTTTTGGGTGTTGGCTGAGTTCATCTGCGAGAAACTTCTTAAAATTAAGTAGTTTTGATTCTAAAAACTGTTTATCATTCATTTACTTCTAGAAAGTAGGTATATATTTAAAAAAATAAAGAATTTCATATTAAAAAATTAATTATGTGGATAATTCAGAGATCATTATAGTTTTCTCGCATTTTTATTGATTGAGATTGCTTGACAAAGAAAAATTTAATTTGAAAAAGGATATAAATTATTAAAAGATAAAATCGCAGTTTAAGCCATAAATACAGTTTTGTGAACATTATTATAATATGTACATAATTAATTTTTAGTTTAAAAAAATATATTTATGTAAGTATAAAAGAAGAAATGGCATATATTATTATTAATAAAAATAAATCAATAGAAAGTAGTTGGTGGTATATTGCTGAGTGTTATGCTGATGTTTGTACCTTTGTTGGTGCAATTATAACACCAATTTTAATTACAGAAATGCTATCAACAATTTTAACAAAAAATACAAATAGCTCACAAACTACTACACTAGAATAACAATAAGCCCTATATAGCGACTCTTGGATTCTAATTGCGCTTACTATGCTTATTTTATGCTTCAATAATGTTTTGATATGCGAAGTCCCCAAACAGCTCCAGTGCCTTTCGGTTGTATGCTAGTGCAGCTTCTTCCTCAGTTTTGAAAGTACCACAACCATGTAACTTCTTATTCATTTGTATAGATGCAGAATATGTCCCACTTTTGTTTTTTGTTACACCTTTATACTTACGGCCTGGCGCAGGCTTACGATTAGCTTGATTCTGACTGGCTGAACACAGTCGCAAGTTTTCACGACGATTATCAAGTGGGTCGCCATTTATATGATCGACAAATACCTTTGGATCTTCTACACCCATTATAACGCGATGTAACAGTGACATTTTACCTTTGTTATACACTGATGCGTAATCAAGTGGAGTACAAAGTAGAGCTCGATTAGCAAAAGTAAGTTGATCATCGACAGAGATAGTTGTTGATCTACCGTTTGCGTACTTTCCAGAGAGAGGAATGACAATGCCGTCCATGTTGAGTTTTTAGTATACTGAATAAGAGATGAGCGTTTAATACAAAATAAATAAAAACCATTCTCTTTATTTTTGATGGCCACCGAAAGCTCTTCTCATTCTTTCCTTGCCGATATCATTGAAGCCCAAGGTTTGAATTGCAGTTATAAATTTGTCTTCATCCACATCAAGACCTTTGTTGCGCGCAAAATATCCTAAGTCAGAGGCGATACGTGTATCGTGGAAGCTGCCTCCATCATTGTTTGACTTGCTTTCGGCATAGCCTCCATGTTGATAGTCTGAAGTGTTCAACTCTTTAGCCCATGCCTCAAGCTTTTTTACGTACTCACTATCAATCCGTGCGATTGCATCAATAATCTCTTGTACGCTTACGTCTACCTGCATGCTCATTTGTTTCTGGAAATAAAGTATGGTTGGCTACAAAAATAGATTGAAGTCAACTGAAACAATGGCATTACAACGAGCAATATAAAATATGCTTTATTGTTCTTCTTCTTCATTGTCCTGATCCTCAGTTGGCTTATCCACGGTGAGTTTGGGTTTCTTCCACCAAGCCGCGACATATCCACTTTGCAAGCGTATGTGCTTGCGAATCTTAACAGCGTTAACCCACAACAAACTTGGTGGGCAACGACATTGTTTGAAACCTGGGAACTCGCGAATTAGCTCGTATAAATCGATATAGTACTTGATCTTGCGAACTCCAACTCCACATTTCTTACTTGCAAAATCGTAGGCGTCTTCTCTCTTTGTTTTGGCTGCTCCAATACTATTCTTACCCTTATTTAAGTAGGATTCTCGAATCGCACAAAAGACACCGCCGGCCACATAAACATTTGCTATGCTGAGGTTGTTGGCCATAATTTGCTTATCTGCGATCTCTTCAAGGCGTTTTTCAAACTCATCCTCTGGAAGCTTCGATAGGTCACGCGTGTACATAGTCTCCTCAAAAACGTAATCCTCAATTTCGCGCGAGACATCTGCATCAGTCACCATGTTACTTTCCAAGTAGGCCAATAAGTCTGCAGTGTTCTTCACTCCATTTTTCATATCATCCTTTACCGTTTCGTCATTTTCAATTTCGCTACTGTCTGCTTTCTCAGCGTTTTCTGCTTGCGCTTGTGACTCTGCAGCCCTTACTGAGTCAATCGCGCTGTCAACAGCATCATCCGTCTTGTTGCGCTTGGATCGGCGTGGTTCACCCTCAGGGGCTTCTTTGCGCTTGCCAGCTGTCTTTTTTCCTTTCTGCGGTGGTGCTGGCTTCTCCGGTTCTGGTAATTTTGGTGGAAGAATCGTTGTTGGACGATCGCTACCTCTGGCACCTCGTTTAATTCTTCGTAAAGTAGTGTGCGGTGTATCAGTCGTACTTGCTGGTGGTTGCGGCGGCTCTTGTGTTTGAGGTGGTACTTGTGGTTGCGGTGGCTCCTGCGTTTGCGGCTGAGTAGGTGGTGTATCTTGAGTGGATGGCGGTTTAGGCGACTCTTGAGTTGGATTTTCACTATTGATTTTTTCGAGCAACAACGTTGTGATATGAGCTATTTGTTTTTTCTGAGCGGACAAGTCAATATTGTACTTTCTCTCAATAGCCTTTCGCACGTCTTTAACTTTTACAATTTCTTCTTTTGACTCATGAATAAAATTGTTAATCGCTTCTTGTAAGTGCGCTTCATTTGGAGGGTTGAATTTATCATCTTCTGTACCATCTCTGGCGTCTTTAAAATCCTCTGCCGGCTCTTCATCTGATTTTTTATAAAAAGGTGTGCACTATGTTCTTGGGGGAGCCAGCGCCTAGGTCTTGATTTATCGTAGTTTCAAAAACCCTCTGTACACCTTTTACACCTTTTTATAAAAAATCAGATATAGAATAATATATTGCACTGAGTAAAAAAAAAGGTGTTAGGTGTACACCCGTACACGAACCTGTACACCGTAGATAAACCGCACGATAGAATCTAGCTATCCTTAGTGTTTTCGCTTTTCAAAAGAAATCGTATAGCCCGACAGAAACCATTCATTGCACAATCTACTTTCGAAAAAAAATGCAGAGGTGATGAACTATTTCCTGATGCGGAATTATAGTTTAATCAATGCGAATAGTAAAATACAGCCACCAGCGATTAGTGCCGGCATGAGCAACGGATTAGATTTGAACAAGTCACCAATAATATCATCTACTGCACCTCCAGCTCCATCTTTACCAAAAATATTCTTAAGGTTTTTACCTGTTTGTTTAGCAACGCGATCAGAAACATCCAATATCCAGTCAATTCCAGATGGACCCGAAAACTGATTGCGATTACCTGGGGTAGTAAAGAAATCTTGCATATTACGATCTTCTAAGTACTTGATAATAGGATCAGTAAGATTAATGCCTGGAATTAAAGGCTTTGGGAGTAGATTCACATATGGTGGAATATAGTTTTCGAGAGGCGGTTTTGTAACTGTGCCAGGTGGAATGTACTCGTTAGGAATTTTCCCAATGATCGTGCTTGGAAATTTCAACTTCATAAAATCCTCGTGATCTGTAATTTTGCCTCGAGATCCTGGTCGCGAGAAGTACTCATTATCTATGTTATTCATCAGTTAGTTTTATAATAAAGCTGCGATAAAAAAGAAAGTAACTAATTATATTTTTTTCGGTTTGATATTTTCATTAATTCCCTACTTTTGAAAATTTTACATGGGGCATTGCATTAACTTACCAGATTTAACGTCTAGACACAATCTGCGATAGGATAAACATGAAACTGTGATAGTGCGAGCTGATCCAACCGATGAGGCATAGTTGAGGGTCAGTGAAATATCAGTGCCTTCCAATCGACGACTTCCTTGATAACGACGCCCGTGTTCAGCGAGCTCTTGAGATATATCAGCGGAGAAACAAATTGGAAGATAACCAGTAACACCAGATAAGTAGTTCATATTGGGGAAATTCTTAGAGCTTAAAAGTACGTTGTTTACATAGGCTGGTGTGAGATCAAACTCGGTTCCAGTTGCGTAAAGTGAGTTATTGCGTAGAGCATAACTTTGAACTGCATTAAATGAATCATAAGTACAAGCATAATTGGTGTTGAGATCTGCAGTTGTGCGATCAATGACATTTAGCAAAACGATATCGCGACCAGAAAGTCCTGGTAAGTTAGTTGAGTATTGTGTACTTCCGCCGGACCAGCCTGATGCAAAATCAATGTATTCATAGTCATTGAACTCGATAACTTGTTTATTTTTCCAAAATGCTGCCAATGGCTGTGGTACTTCGGTATGTTCAACCAATAGCTGAATTTGACCACCAAATACTGGGCTAGTACCATCGCATTGAACAAACTTTGCAACATCACGGAAGTAGAATCGGATTTCGAGGTCATCTTTAAGCAAGAAGATTGGGAATGGTTGCGCAAATAATCCGAAGATGTTTGGCAAGCTCAATGAGAGGTTTTGGACTGCCCCAGCCGCGGTATTGCGATTACTAGTACTGGTATCCAAACCGATTTGTTTTTGCAAGAGTGGCCAATCTTCTACTTTTGAATCACGAATGTAATCTTGATAAATTTGTGTGGCGTTTTCTTGAGTAAGTATTGAACCATTATGCCAGATTTCGATGCGCGATAGGATGTTAATCGCTGGCGCATTGCAAAAACGGATATATGTGCCTGATGTTTGCGATAATGCGTTTAATGTAAGCATAGCCTGGATGTTTGTAAGTGCCTTTTCCCCTGATTTTGGCACTTTAAATGAAACAAAGTTTCCTGGGCTGATTGCGTTTCCGCCATCCGCATTTACTAAAATAGTGTTTGCTTTTCCAACGAGGTTTCCTGTGTCATTGTATGACATAGTTTGCACTGCTGGACTTGTGACAATTTGTTGATTTGAAATAACTTTATTCATTTTATGATTGATATATATTAGTAGCACTATAAAAATGCAAAATAAATAATAATTACCGCAATTTATAATGCAAATTGAAGTTCAACCATAACAGATCCGCCATTGAGATCAATCAAATTGCCGTCGCTATCGTGTACTGAAAGTCGTATCTGTTGCAAAGTAATCGGAGGCAAATTGTGAATTGTTGTGATATCAACGTGGCCAGAATAGCTAAAGCCACCAATGGATGCGTTGTTCATCACAGTAGCCATATAACCAGAATCGCCAAGTACAGGTATTTCGTGGAGCCGCAATTGATAATATGGCGTATTTGCAATTGTATAGCAATTAGGCGCAACTTGTGATGTTGCCGCTGATGATATAACTGGGTTAAACCCCAAGAGCCTTGCGCAGTACTTTGAGTTTGCAAAGTTTACCGCGAATGACGCACTTCCGCCAATCATGAACTTATTGGTCGTTGAGTTTGCAGTTACAGTCCACGTTACAGCTCCAATAGCGCCTGTGAGCGCAGTTTGAACAGCCGTAGCTAGCTGGGCTGCATTATAATTTCCTACTGGGATTGTTATTAAGTAGGTCGTGGCAGAATATATTACACCAAACGTGTTATTATTGGCGTTTACGACGTAACTGCTGTTGCAGATGATTGCTTTCGAAAGGGTGACCGCTCGCGGCATACTAATTGCACTTCGCAGGCGAATTTGAAAGTTGCTTGAGGTTTGACTGGGATCACTGAGGTCGCGTGCTTGCGAATTTAGTTGCACTGTGTACATACTTGATAATATATTAATAAAACGACAATTTTTTGTTACTTAATATATATAAAACCGAAAAAGAATGGCTGAGACAAAATCAGAAAACAATGCGCGAATGAAGAAAATGGGCAAGGAAATGGGTGAATACCGCAAGAAAGTTGCTAAAGCACATCCTACTTGGAGTAGTAAGACAATTGCAAAAGAGGCAGGAGCTATGTATAAAAAAAAGCACCGAAAAAAGTAAAAAAGTCAAAAAATAAAGAAATAAATAATAATTTATCAAAAAGATCTCTGCGTAATTATAAACACAAAGACAAGATGGCAATGAACTTATTCTTCGGAAATAGCAGCAAAGGTTTTACACCAGCTGTATATAAAAGTGGAGCACTTGCAGTAACTGGCAAATTAGATACTACTAACGATGCAAACTTAAAATCCGTAGCAGAGGAGATATTAGGTACCAACTTTGAATTAGACTCAATGGCAAGATATGAACTGGCCGTCACAGATCCAAAAGGTTACTTGAAAGATCGCGATGATGCACTTAAGAAAGCAATTGAGGGTGGACCAGATATTTTCACTGCAACTTACAAACAATTTGCAGATGACGCAGATAACAAATGGCCAGATATTGTTCGCCGTCAAGTAGCAAAAAAGATTGCACAAACTGCAGTTGATCAAGAAAAAGCAATTGTAGAAATGATGTACCCAAGAAATCCATCAGCTGTTGCTTCCGCTGTTTTGGCAAAGAAGGTATGCAGGGATATCAAGAGTGATCAAGAAGCTGTAAGTATGATTTTGTAAATATTTCCGCAATTAATTATCAAAAACACTTTTTTTCGATACATAAATATAAGTAGGTAATAATGAATCAGCAACCTATGCAATCAATTAATATTAATAATCGCGGATTAGAAACCAACTATCGAGGAACTGAACAAGAGGTTGATCCACTCGCTACAGACGCCTCTAGCACCTCAGTAGGCCCTAATGAGCAATTGGCAGTCGAAGAATCGCAGCCCGAAAACGCACTAGAGGATACTTTGTATAAACGTCGAGTGATTATGTCGATTCAACGATATATTGCTACTTTTCCAAAAAAGCTAGGCACTTTTACTAAGTACAGCGATTATGAGAACATGGAAGTAGAGGAATTAGAGAAGTTGCTTCACGAGATGAAATTTACAATTAGCTGCGCAAACTCAATTAATAATATACCGATGATGTTCACTATGGGCTGCTCCGTTTTTGAGGCTGTTGCATGTGACAAAACGCCATTTAAGCTAAAAGGCCTCACAGGCGCATTGATTGGCGATGAAACGTTCATGGACACATTAAAGGAAGTTGCCCTCGAAAATGAGCAGTTTATGTACAGTGATCCATTAACTCGACTTGGTATGAAGATTGGCATGACTGCACTTGGATTACATTATATGAATTCACAAGTGCCAAGTGTGCCATCACAGCCTGAAGTAAAAGTTCAAGAAAAATTCGCAGATTTATAAATTGGTATTAATATCGAATTTATTATTTTTTTGTGAGCTATAATATAAAACTACTTAAATAACCGCGTTATGTCACGATTATTAAATACAATCAGTAAACCACTTTGTGTCGCTACTGTTGCTGCAGCTGCCTCGCCATTTGTCGCCTCAGGAAGCATCTATGGCGTTCCAGCGCCTATTGTTTTTGGAGCTGTTGCCTACGGCGCAAGTATGATATCAGAAACTAGTAAAAATTACGTTATACCAATGATCACCGATGATTATACTGGCCGAGTTGCAGTAAATGTTGTTGCCCCTGCAGTAACTGGTGCTGCCACAGCATTAATTATGTTCGCACTTGATGGTACTTCCCTTGATATTGGAACTGCAGTTCGCGGATTTGGATTAGGCTTTGTAGCTGAGCTTGGTGGCAATTATGTAAATGACGAAGTCCTCATACCATTAATAAATCCGGCAATATAATATTAAAGTGCCAGATATTTTATAACATGGTTATTATATTGTACTATAAATCAATGAAGAAATCAATGAAGAAATCAGTAAAACCAGTAAAGAAACCAGCGAAAAAAGAAATAAAAAAACATAAAAAGGCTGTACAATTTATGGCTGAGCCAGTTTTCATAATGCCAAGTATCAATAATTTATTCGGATCACATGATATTTATGACTTTGATTTAAATTCTGTGGTAAAAAGTCAAGCAATGAAAAAGAAAAATACTTACTTTAGTGATGGAGAAGATTTTAATGAACAAGAATTTAGTTTTATGGAGGATGATGATAATATGTCAGTAGGATCTGTTGATAGCTCATTTGGCAGGCCATTAAATACTTCGTTACCAGTTTATACTTCTAGTATATTACAAGATGATACAAAAACTACTTGGTCTAGTGAAAAAAACCGCACATTAAATCCATTATTTGATACATCATTAAGTGATGAATCATCAAAAGAAATTTCATTTTCAAGTGATATTAGTCCAACAAAATCAAAAAAGAAATCGCGGTTTAGCACAGTGTATGATGATTTTAATACTCCAGAGAAATATCCTACATTTAAATCTTTTAAGCAAGCACCAGAAGAAGATGAATATGATTCAAGACAAATTGCATTGGCTGCTGAAGATTATGGTGATCCTGATATTAACCAGTTTTTAGAAAATTTAGGATCAGTTAAAACCCCGTCGCCTAAAAAACAGAAGTCTAAAACGCCAAAAAAATCTAAAAAATAGTACACTTATTATACAATGGCGAAAAAGACAAAGAAAGTAAGTAAGCAACAAAAAATCGCGCAGGAAATTAATAAGGAATTTCGAAAGAAAACATCGCCGGGGAATAATTCAGCGATTTATAACTATAGTCACCCAACCGATATCTACTTAATGGCCTTGCGCGCTAGTGATCAGCCAGAAGTTGCGATGACCAAAGAGGAATATGATTTAGAGCAAGTCAAGCAATTTAATTTAGGCGCAAGTGAAATTGAACAGAAGTATGGAAATATGGAACAAGCGTTTAATGAAAAGTATAACACTTTACGGGAAGAAAATGAATATAACCTTAATGCTGAACGGAAAATAGCTAGAAAAGAAGGCCATAATCAGGGTTACTTGACTGCGGCAAAAGAACTTGCGTTTATTGGATTGGCTGGTGATGGCATTGAAAGTACGCATTATGACTTATACTCGCTCAATAAAATGAAGAAAACCGTAGCAAAGAATCAGAAAAAGCTATTTAATAAAGATTCACAACCTGCCGGGGTATATGATGATAATCCTGGTGCGTTTTTCGATGGGTTAATGCGATCCCACCGTACTTATGCAGAGGAACTGCTCAAAACTGATGAGGAACGCAAGGTAGATGCGCAGATTGCTTCGATCAAGACAGGACAAAAACTTAGTGCAGAAAATGAAAAGAGATTGCGAGAACAAGCGCCAATTTATGATTTTAATAAACTTACTGGCGTAGAGTTAGATGAAGCACGTAAATTCCCACTTCGCAGCTTCCAGCATATGAGCAATGAGGATAAAAACGCCAATTTCGCTAAAGGCGAGAAAAGTCGTAAAGTATCTAATGCAACTGTTACTATGCCACGTACCATCAGCGGATTACTTGCAAAAAACAAAATACCAGTCGATCATCCAGAGCTCAAGGGCTACTTCTTCAAGTAAGGGATTTTGCACAAAAACACAAAAAAACTAAGTTCTTTTTTTTACCATGCCGAGGCTAGCGATAAGGCTTTGGCCTTGAGCGACGTAGGCTGTGCGAAAGCCTAAGCTTGAGCACTGTAACCGCCTATTCTTGACGAATCCATATCGAACTCAGTATATTACCTACTTGCCGTGCCATCAGTGATTTCATATGGAATCATACTGGTTCCGACAAGAGCGGGCTGCAACATATGTATAGTTTCTTGATCGTTGGAACAGGTTGTAACTCTGCTAATAGTTTGTCATCATCGATTCGATCTACGCAACGAGAGCATGTACACTCGAATCGGTACGTATTCAACAATCGAGTTTTTCTCTTATCTGTACTAGCAGCCAAATCAATGTACGAAACTGTTAATTCTGTACCAGATTGTACAGGTTCGATGCATTTGATAAATTGTTTCAATTCTTGGTAAATAATCACACAGTTTGGTTTGCAACTATTTTGTGAGTGCAAATAGTAAGACTTACGAGTGGTTATATAGTGAGTGATTTAGATAGATTCCTGATCCCACGCTATTCATCTCTTCGTCACAAATGTAGTAACTGTTGCACTTGAATCTGCAGTAATACTCTAAAACGTCTTTTGGTGTAAATGGTAGATTCTCTCCTTGAAATAATGATTGTGTAAAATTGTACGTTGCCATGGCGGCACGTGTGAGTGTCTCGAGTTCTTCATTTAGTAATTTATCACGATCTAATCGATTAGTTTTGTGTATTTATCGTACGTTCAACTAGTGCTTTAAACTGTTCCTTCTTTTCAGTATCCTTTTCCAACATGAACAAAAGTTGTGCCATCAATCGTATAGACTCTGTTAAATGTTTTCCAGCTTCCCATTTTTCAGATCTTTTTGTATGTA
>JAESGV010000371.1_pt1 | contig 19796 bp, 11 predicted proteins | sample 9269781 | NCBI WGS metagenome assembly JAESGV01 (sample SAMN15741586, study PRJNA653496) | algae metagenome | isolation source: Tildeniella torsiva UHER 1998/13D and co-occurring heterotrophs from... | place: Slovakia: Slovak Paradise National Park, Hrabusice, Kosice Region | collected 2000-01-01
CAATTATGTATTATCAGACTCAAACTATTCAAACGATCTTCCCGTTCATGTTGAGTTATACTCAATCGATTGGTGCTGCTCCAGCAGTACCACTCTATACGACAATCTCTAAGCAGTTCAACTCGAATGATTACAATCTTTATTGTAAGATTAGCAGGAAAGTTGGAGCACCTACGTACATTACGGCGGTAGTCAATAGTACAACAACATTCTATTGTCCAATCAAGAGTTTTGGAATCACAGAGCAGCTCACCGTTTCTGTCTACTTCTCTCCTAGTAGTAATCAGAACTCGTACTATAGCAAAAAAGATGGTTATGCTGTCACAAGCAGTAATGTAACTCTGGTGTCAAACAATGCTACAATATACATTATAGCACCAAGTGATGTCATGTTGTCAAATAGTCAAGCATTGATATCGAATAGTACTAGTATAACAATACCATTGGTTGCACCACCAACTCAAAGTTACGCAAACTATAGCATGCAATTAGTGATCAAGGACAGAGGAAGATCAACGCCGTGCTCATGTGATCAACCAATAACGACAGATAATACTACATGGAGGCTAACATGTAGAACACCAGTATATGACGTATCAACATTCCCATCGTTACCATGGCGAGTATCAATTGATTTGTTCATTAATAATATTTATGCGATCACCACATCACCACAGTTCACATACTATCAGACATCTATCTCTACGGTGAACGTGTTGCCTATCAAGTACATTCCAGAAGCAGTTACTCCAAGATCACTCTCTAAAATAATATTTAACAGTACACTGAACTGGGTACCCAAATTGAACACTGCAACGGTGAAGTATGGATGTACAGACTGTGTCGCTGTAGACAATTCCGTATACTCATGTTGGTACCTGAATCCTTATCAGTTGCAGTGCCCATCACCACAATTTAAACTCACGAATGCAGCATCTCAACTCGCATTAGATGTACAAATTTCATTCAATGGTGTCGATTATCAACCACTGCCACCACAAACCGTGATTGTTTATTCCACACGTACCATTAGTATCACGAGTGTCACTGGATCAAACTGTAGAGCAGACACTACTTCATCGTTCAGAATAGTTGGTAACAACTTTTTTACAAGTAACGGTGGAGAAGCAAACAACATTGTTGTGATCGTACATGACGCGTATATCAGTGTACAAGTAGCAGGAACGTTTGTGAATAGTGGTGCAATAGATGTCACTATACCTGCATTCTGGTATAAGAAGGTTATATTCCCACGTAGCTTTTTCGTGAGTGTATCGTTGGATGGAGGTCAATACTTTTTCACAACAACCAATCCTCTGTTCACATGCAACCCAATACCAACAGTAACGATCTCTGGACCAACATTACTGCCTGTATCAGAATTTTTGAATGGCTTGAGCGTTGCCAATCTACCTGACTTGTACACTCCACTGGTCGGTACACAGAAAAAGTCACTTTTATTGCAACTAGAGAGCGCAACAGATACAATAATTTTGCTAGAAAATAGTGGAACATACTCCACCAAGAGTGTAACAATGCCTTCAACACCACAAACAATGAACTTGGTACTCTATTTAGTCATATCAGATGTGAATGGAACAGTATCCACAACTCGTGCATATGTTCCAACTCAAGGTTCCGTGTCTTTGTATAAACCACCAGTACTCACTGTGGAAACACCAACTGTACTCATGGTTGGGTCGACATTACCTATCGTTATTAGTACAGGTGACACAATACCACCCAACTTGGCAAACTCGATTCAAGCCAACTTTGTGACGAGTGGGTCTAGAAGAATACAAGCAACCATGCCACTCAACTTTACTCAGACTTCAGATCACTTGTATTTGTATATCAACAATGTCATCCTCAACAATAACACTGTTGGAATGTCACTACAAATTACATTCAACGGCGGATATCATTGGCAAACGCTTGCAACTACTTTCAGTACAATAGGTAGCTACTATTTATCAAGTATTACGAATGAGCAGGATGGAGGTCAATCTACAACATACACTTTCCAAACAACGCTGTTGGGAGTTGTTGGTTACTTCCCATCTACTTCTATTACAAACCTACGGATAAGAACAACTCTATCAGAAACGTATGCAACATTGCAGCCAGATACACTTGGATTGAATTGGTTGACCTCTGATCAGTTCTCTATCGTGATGCCAAATATATCAGTAGCACTACCATTCATTGATCAATCACAAGCTCGCTTCCCACTCACCACATATTTGGGAGTAACATTCAATGGATATGATTATGCAGAGACCGAGCTGATTTGGCTAAACACATATCGTCAACCATTGATAACTTTGGTAAATCCACAAGCAGTACCTAGATTTGCCTATCCACTGTTCTGTCAAGGTGTATACTTGAGTAACATTAATAATTGCATATTCCGCAACAATGCCCAAAATCAAACAGAAAGAACGCCCGTTATATATCCAGGAAATGGAACTTCCTTCTCCTGTGATGTTCCAAATAATTACACAGTGTCAGGGTGGCAATTTACAGTAAGTAATGAGCAAACGGAGAGTGCAACACCATTCCAAATTACACTCTATGATCCACCAAAGTTATTGTACACTGATCCAGCATCGGGTACCACCCAAGGAGGATATCAGGTGACAGTATATGTGGCGAACTATACACAAGGTTTAACTGTATATTTGAGAGTCGCATCGACGTACATTCAAGAACCATGTAAAACATATGATACAAGTAGTGATATAGCTGTGTTCACATGCACGATGGCAAGTCATGACCAAGGAACGTTCCCACTCTACATATCATACAATCAAATTCACTACTACTCGTACGGCGGACTATTGAGGAACGAAAGTGATTCTTATCCTTCATTCAAATCGGGTGCACCTGGAACTTTTAGCTTTTCTGGTTGTGGTGCAGGTTACACAGCAGATGACTTTTCAAAGAACTGTACGGCATGTCCAGCAGGTACATACAAACCATCTGCAGGTACATACGAGTGCATACAATGTCCAAATAACACGTATTCTGATACACCAGGACAGTCATCATGTACATCATGTCCATTGTTCACGTCAACACTCGGTCAAGGAGCAAACACTTCATATGCATGTGTATGCACACCAGGATACTATAGAACTCGTGATTTTGTTGCTAACTATCTCAACACATCAGTGGATTACTTTACATCAAACACTACTTTGTTTAACAAGAGATGTACGATCTGTCCACCTGGTGGATCATGTCCAATATATAATATGACTTATCCACTGGCAGCGTATGGATATTGGAATGCAAACTATACTGGACCAGGAAACGATCGATTTGTATTTTTCAAGTGTTTCCCAGCTGAAGCATGTCCTGGTGGTGGTCCAGAAAACTGTACATTCGGATATCAGGGTACTAACTGTGGATTGTGTTTGAATGATCCAAGTAGCACTCAAACACAGTTCTACAAGTGGCAGTACAAGTGTCAACAATGTCAAGAAGGTACATGGTGGCGCTTACTCCTGTTCATACTATTGATCGCCGGTATCACTGTTATCTTTTTCGTTTTTTCATCGATCAAGATTACTCACTTGTCATCAATCTCGATTGCCTTTTCATTTTGGCAAATTATTTCAATGTTCAGTCATTTCGACATTCAGTGGCCGTTGGCAGTAAGTAATACATTTACCGCTGCTTCTGTAACAAATTTCAACACTGATTTCCTATCACCACAATGCATCATACCTCAAATGTCATGGCAGACAAAGTGGGTAATCCAAACAGTACTACCGTTCATGTTTGGTGTCGCGTTTCTAACATTGTACATACTGGGAGAAATTCGATCGTTTATTCTAAATAGAATCGGCCATCTAGTTCCTTTCAAGTATTGGGCATTTTATGAACCACAGCAGATAGATGAGTTGGAAGAAACCAAATACACAACATCAAAACATAGATATTGGCAATTAGTCAAATTCTTTTTGGGAGAACTGTTACTTATCGTGAAAAACATGTTAGTATGGTTGAGAAACTTTTGTGTGTGGTTCATCAAACAAGGTCTAACAAGACATCAAATGCAAACATTCCGAAACAAGTGCATCAACTCGTACACTGCGTTTTTATCGTTCACTTTCATTTTCATCATGACCCAAGCATCGGAGATTTTCGTATGTACTCAACAACCAAATGGTCAATTCACGCTAAACAACTCTCCAGACATCTTTTGCTATGGAGATGCATCAAATGGAGGTTGGAATTACATGTTGCCGGCACCGATTGTCATTTATATTTGCTTTGGCCTCGGTTCGCTGCTATTCTTTATGTATGTATTCATAGAAAAGAAGCGACTCATTCATGGAAATGAGAAAATCAAAAAGATGAGAAACAGTGTTGAAGAAACCTCAGAAATGATCAAAAAAGAGAATAATATTGTCGGCGATGTTGAACTTGACGAACTACATGAACTAGAGTTTGGACAAGATTTACTAGTACAAATGAACAAATTAGAAAAGTATGAGAAGAGCATCCATAATGCTGAAAAGAATTTCCGAGAACGATACAGATTCTTGCTATTGCGTTTCAAGAGGAAACTATTCTATTGGGAAGCTGTTATCACTGCAAGAAAGTTGGCATTGTCTCTATTGTACACATTTTTGAAACCTGTTCAAGTGGTTGTGTTCGGTATTTTCGTTGTGTTTTTGGCGTTGGTTTTGCATTTCAATTTTGTACCGTTTAGACAAGTATGTTATAATTTTCACACAAAACTAACTTTTTAGAAATTCCACAACTTTATAGAGTATATTGTTCTCCTATCGACACTCATCATTTTGTTCATGGGATTCTTATTCTTTGTCAACTCATTCCCTGCTGATTGGTTACGTTCTGCTTCGGTCGTGATCACTGTTGGAATTATTGTCACATGCTCAGTACTCATCGTAGTAATGGTACTCATTGATTTATGGACGCGTCGACAAAAAGATCAGAAAAAGATTCGTGAATATAGAAAACGTATGGAAGAAGAGTTTGGTAAGAACGCTGCAGCAAGTCTCAAGAAACAATACAAATCACTTTTCCCAAGCGCTCTAAGCAAAATGAACAGAGTTGTTGTAGACGAGGAAGATGATCCAAATGATCCATGGACAATAGAAGTGAACCCATTGATGATGGGAACAGAAGATGTAACATATGATATTGAATATGTTCACGATGATGAAGATCCTTGGACCATCACAGAAAATGGACTAATAGAGAAACCAGTAGATGCAAGTATAGACGAAGGCGAGTGGGTTATTATTCCTAATCTTTTGGCTACTGACGACAAAGGAGAATCAGTATACGCTGGTATGTCAACTCGTTTAGTAAGAGTTGAATTCGATCTACCTTTCTATGCATCTGAAGAGGATGACTCTGGTGAAGATGATAGTAACAATATGAACGATGTGTTTGCTAGTTTGTTTAAGAAAGAACGGGCGAAGAAGCGTATTATAGCAGCTAAAGATAAGATTGTATCAGTAGCGAAACGATTCAAGAAAATAAGAGCGAATGAAGACCAAATCTCATTGCTCGATGCGCAAACAAGTGTATAGCTATAAATCTGTGATTGCAAAGTATTAATGCTATCGTTTACCCAGTTACCAATACGTCTAACTCTTGTAAGCATTCATTTTCTAGTTGGCTAAACAAAAACGCAAATTTTCATGACAGCGACAGTATATGCGTGTGGCTCAGGAGAGTTCTTGGGTATTGAACAAAACCTTGAAAACTTTACGCCAGTTGTTTTTCAAGGTGAAAGCAACGAGCGTCCCAAAATGTTCAAGTCAGTCGAGATGAGTCCCTCGTTTGGTTACCAAGCTGTTTTACACACTGTGTTCGTACCTCTAATTTATTGACATCATCAGTTCGCATACTGGAGAAAAAGAAGCGTATCATGTCGGCTATTGTTATAACGATGACAAGACCACAAAAGTTTCCAAATTCTCACCACTTAGAGCTCCATTAGGTGCTACTATAATTCAATCAGCTTGTGGATACTTTGATGTTGCATATTTAACTGGTAACCATAGCGAATTAATAACTAAGAACTTAGATAGAAACGAAGTGTATGCAAGAGGAGAACAATTTGAAAGTTCAGGTGACAAAACTACATTTGTCAAGGTATCAGTAGAAAGTGGAGTGCGAGTTAAAGAGCTTTTGCCAACATTTTATGGGTTGTACATTACTTGTGGTATGAACATTTTGAAAACTAATTCCAAGACAAAAACAATGTGTATAGAATTCCAAGAGAACACAACTTGAAGTTCGAGCTCTGTCTAGACAAAGTTACAGAGTTCACAACAGGCGGCTACAAATATGCTTACAAGAGTAAGATTGACCAAATATTTAACAGTGTAGAAAAGGGAGAGTTCTTTTACCAGTACTTGAAATCATTTGATACATCTGGCGCACCTTGTAAGATTACTATACCAAATGAGAAAGTGGCACAAGTCAAATTAGGTTGGTATAAGGTTTATGTGAAAACAGGTTTGCGATGACAACGTATACTAACAATTAGAGTCTAACAAGCTGTATCAAGCAGGAGAGAGTGGTTTGAGAGGTAGTTTGGTATTTACTCAAATTCCTTTGCATCCCAATGTTGGTACAATTCGTGACTTTACTGTTCACATTGATGAATTGTTTGTCGTTGGCGAAGACAATAGATTATATGCATATGGTGTTAGGAGTATTTCACATCAGCACGCATTTAGAGAAGATTATCCTGAAATGACAGAACTAGACATCACCACTCATAGAAACGCGATACCTGGAGCAAATGTTCGTGTGGTTGGGAGATATGAAGGTGCATATCTTCTAATTTCAAAAGATAGACCAAACCTAGATGTGTTTAAAAGTATCAAAAAGATGGCATTTATCGATTTAGAAATAGTAACTAAACATTAAACTTGATCGGACTGTATTTATTCTACATCGTCGTTTTCTGTTGGATCTTTAAATGTTCCTACTTGTTGATGTCTTTTGAATTGTGTTGGTGAAACTTGTCCAACAGGTGAAATGTCCTCATTATCACTAAACGTGTGTCGATAGTCACTTGGATCATCTTCGTCAGAAGGGTATGGATTTTGTTCATAATCAACAGGACTATTATTCCAGTCATTACTCACGTTGTTCTGATTAGGAACGTTATCATAGTCATCATAATCAGAATCATCAAGTTTTGATCCGTAGCTTACAGAGTCACCGTACATTCTTCGATAACTTGGAGTCGTATCTGCATCTTCATAATAGTTTGCCGTTCTGAACTGATCATAAAACTCCAACTTGTTCGCGTCTTGGTGGTACTCCATCTCGACATTGTGAATCATCTGCTTCAACCAATGAGCAAGTTGTTGCAGATGCGTTGGAATGTCCAGTAAATAGTATTTTAGTGGGACTGACTCCATATCTTCGATCTCGATAGTTTGTTGCTTTCTTTTTCGAATTTCTTCTAAAAGTAACTGTCTATCCGTTTGTGATAGTTTTGCTCTGTTGTGACGAAGCTGGTAATCAGGTGTATCGCTCATCTCTTGGTGGATATCAATGATTTCTTCTATCTGAGACTTGGTACATACTTGATGATACATTTTGCTTCTATAATTGACGTGCAATGCAAAATTTTCAATAATCTTCTTGTCTACATATTCGTTGATTTGTGGACTTGTTTCCCATACACTAGGTAGCAAAGCGACAACTCGACGAATTTGATAAATAGCAGCATCGTATTGTGTGAGTAAAACATCTAACGCACGTTGGAACAATCGTTGCAAATTGATTGTCAAGTACGTACGAATGTCTTTTTGGCGACTTACTCGTTGGTCTAGTGAAGAGTCGTAATAGATCGCCAAACGGAACGACATTAACGCATCATCAAACTCTGCTTGTCTCAAATAGTACAATCCAGCAGCAAATAGCCGTGCTACTAGTATAAACGTATTGAATTGTAGTTCCATTTGAGCCATGTACTCGTTATCTGGTAAATCTAGAATATTCAATCCAATAGCGTTCAACATTTCTAATAGTCGTTGTGTATCTTGATCATCTTCACTTTGAGCCAAATCAAATAGTTTTCTATGGAACATCTTTTGATGAACTTCTTCAGCAATAGTAATGAGAGCAGCTCCACGTTCTCCTAGAGCAGATAAAAAGACAGCGTAACTACGAATACGTTCGTCACTTTGGATGGATAGTGAAAAGTAATACGTTGACGTATGTCTAGAGTTACTCAAGTTTTCCACCTCTCTAACACGTTGCATAAAGTTGTATTGGAAGTTGCGTAACTCTTCCTTCTTTTTGCGCTTCTGCTCTTCTTCATATTCAATAATCTCTCGTTGTAGTCGATCGTTATCGTCAATGATTTCTTGTGTTAAATAACTTGATATACGACTCTTCCAAAACTGTATATCTAAGTCATCAGAAACATTTTCCAAGTGGAAGTTGATCGACTCAACGTAGATTAGACAGTACGCGCATGCGTTGGATTCAGATCTTCCCATGGAAACGCTCATGACTTCCTCTTCTTCGATTTGTGTGACAATCATGTCATTAAACTTGAACCATTTGTCATGAAGATGCAAATATGCCCAATAGTGACCAGAATTTGCATTACCGTCATGAACAAGAATGGCATGTAGAGTGTACGAGTAGTCGTTCATATCATCAAATGAGATTTTAACTTCATGCTCTAGTCGTTGTATCTCTGACTCCAAGTTGGAGATAGTTTGTTGTGTTTGCGTACTTAGTAACGTCAATAGTGAAATCGATTCTTGTAAGTGTTGTAGTCCTTTCTAGAAATCGTTAATTTGCACGTAGTTAAACTCACTTGTTCATTCAAGTACTCTATCGCACCATCTAGGATATCATCGAGACCTATGTTCTTTCCCTTCCATTTTTTGATCGCTTCCAAACGTTCGTTCAGTGATTGTATCTCTTTTTTCAAAGATTGAATCTTTTCTCGTTTTGATATTGTTTTGTCCTTGTTTTGCTCCAAATACCTGTCAATATATAACGTCGAGGGGAACGTCAGCGGAGTGTGAATCTTGGACGCTGATTTTGTCTTATTATCATACGATGTTCTCTATTTGTGTAAATATAAAATTTGTATTGTGTACCTGTAATTGAATAATAAGGTTTGGTGGTAATCTTTTGAACCAAGTGCTCTTAACGGCACTAGTGCGATATGCGTTCTCTGTGGTAAAATCTACAGTCTGGATTGTTAGTCTAGTTGAATGATTGACATACTTCTTGACTAGTGTATGCATCCATACTGCAATACAAATCTGTTATCTCTGATGAAACGTTTAGAATCAGATTGCAAAACTCATTCTGTTTTACAACCTTAACTCGTGTACCATCACTCTCTGAGCTACATTTTGTTAATGTATCCAAGAAATACAAACCATTCGTAAGTATCTATTCCTTGACCGTAGAAAAAGTCCTTGATCACGTTACTCGTGGACTCTTGATAGATTCTATGCATCTTGTTTGTCTTAATAATAACCTCTTCAATTTTCGATAAGAATTGATCGCTAAACTCTCCGACATCTTCTTGATCTCCTATTTTAATTTTGACACCTTCATTGTTCAGCGCAGCCACGAGCAAAGATGGATCAATATATTTACGTTCAGACTCCACTAGATAGGCAAATAGTCGTTGAAGCTCACGAATAGAGTCCGAAGACGTGTACGCAGTATTGTATTCCAAAATCAGTTTTCGAAAACGCGGTAGGAAAAAGTATGTTTGTAGTAACGAATTGATATAACACGTATTTCCTATATTCTTCAATCCAACAGGCCTATTTGTTAGTAAAAAAGTATAAATAATACACTGCAAGGTCCACCCTTAGCCGATCTCTTGGATTAACTGGTTCTGTATCATAAATAGAAGTCTCACGAAGCGAGGCCTCAATTGCTTTTGTCATATCATCATCGAACTAGTTTTGTTAGTTATTAATCGACAAGTTGTACTTTTGATGTTGTTGTTGCTGCTGGTTCATACATTGTATTTTGATACGGTACTGATACTGAAATGTCTGCGTCCCTATGTGTCACTCGATTTGTTGTCGCTGCTGTGTATTTATCATAGTCATAGTCCACCGCGCTAGCGTTGTTGCTCTCTACTTGCCCTGGATATGTTTCTACTGCCGTACCTCTACTAGTCTTTGGAGTGAATAATTTAAGTGTAACATACTGAATGTTGGTCGGCATCCTCTAACGGTGGCATATCAGCTGCATAGTTTGTTGGAGATGTTGCCTCGTCTGCTTGCTTGATAAGCAGTTCTACCGCTCTACCACAATCATCGTTTGCTTTTCTGAGCGCTTCTATGACTTTTTCTTTTTCGAAGCCCATACTCACAATATTTTCAATGTTTTCGGGACTAATATTTGCTTCATTGATTGTAGGCATGGTTTCACCGATAGTGCATCAAAAAAATAGAAAAATAACGTTGGAACACAGATCAAAAAAAGTGTTTGCTTTGTTGTGGTTGGCTCGTTGTAATTACGAGCTGCAATTTTGATTGTTTATCTGCTCGTTTAGTTCAACACGCTTACATGTTGAACTCTGTGTCTAACTCTTCAGATGGGTGTTGCTCTGCTTCCTGTAGTTGCTTAGTATACTCTTCTTCGTTTACAGCGCTGTAGAAGAACAATCCTATCACGATAACTACTAAAGCAACATAAAACATTGGTTGTATCTAACGAAAAATGTTAACAAATAGAAAATTCTTACCGATTTTTTGAAAAGGAAAACGCTAGCGAAAATAGCGAACAAATCGCTCGTTAAGAATGATATGTTCATGAATGTCGCAGATGACAAATGCAATAAGTGAGGAATTAAACTGTAAATGAGGAACAATGAAACCCCAAATCCAAGCAAGTATAGCACCACTGGGGTAGACCATTGCATATCAAATACTTGATTCCTCTCCACTGCGAATAGCTGTGCTGTGTTCAACATGCTGCCAAATATACCTAACATTGCCAAAAACTCAACTACTCGATTCATCTCTTTTGCCATAGAACTCCTAAACGATGGTGGAGCAGGTAGCGATGCGTTTGAACCTGTTTCCTCATCCTCTTGTAGCACATGTCCATCCATATCGTCTTCAGTAATGATATTTGTCACTACTAGCTCTTCTCGTTTCATAACAAACTCTTGAGCGACATTGGAGATTGCATAACAAATGGAAGCTCCAATACATAGCGCATCTCCTAGCAGAGCTCGTGACCAAGTCCAACCGACATCTTCGTGTGGCTCCACAAAGATGTAATCTCCAATTACGAGCACTACAATACCAACAACACATATGATAACGCCGGCAATATGAGTCCAATAAAATCGTCGTTTAAGTAATATGCGACTCAAAACCATCACACAGGGTATTGTGAAACAGTCGAGTAACATGATTGACGTAATACTCGTAAATTCGTAGGCCTTTACAACTAGATAATTTGCCTCTACATCAGCAATACTAATAAGTATGTACATCCACCATTTCATGTTCCATGGTTGTTTATAGTACAATTTTTGAACTAGGAAAAATGGCAGATAAATAATAACTAGTACAGCATAATTGAATGAATTTTGCAGTGTAGGTATATTTGTGTTGTGGTTTTGAACCAATAATGTTGAGAAAATGCCAGTTGATGTTAATAATGCTGATATGCACTGAGCAAAGATCGCGATAAGAAAGAGTCTTAGTGCATATATCAGTTGTGGTCTCCCAATATTTCTTATTCGCGATGCTTTGTCGCTAGCCCATAACCGCACTCTGTCTTTGAACGTCATGCGCGTGTTGTGAATTTGCAGGCCTGAGTTGTAAAACGCGCACAAATCAAGAAAATTTCGTTAGAAGAAATGTTAGCTAGCACAATCGTATTTCAAATCACATGACCCATTTACTAAGGAACAGCAACAAGAAGCAGCTCCATTATTTGACCTGTAAAAATTAGCTGTTGAACTGCACGTCTAAATTCAGTGAAAACGATTTGTGATAGACGTGGACAAGTTCGTTTGACAGGCAGCACAAATAATCCAAGAAACAAGCAATAATGCACGCAAGAGTACTTGTTGTTCTTGCTCTTCTTATCGCGTTTGTCTTTGCGGCAAGCCAAGAAGTCTCTGTACAAACAGAGGCTCCAGTCGTTGTTGATGACGCTGAAGATAATCAAATCGCCAAAACTATTAGCACAGCCGTACTCGAATTCAAACAAGACCTAGATGTAAACAAACCAGCTATCAAGGCCGAGTTGGAAACCGAGGCAAACAAGCTCGAAAAGTTGGCCGCCATGATTAAGGATACTGATGACGAAGCAAAGATCGTCAAACAAACTTTGATCGAATTGGCAGGACGCACTAGAAACATGACACACAACATGGGTCCATCCATGATTGCCGGCGCAGTAAACGCAACCTTGATCGACAAGAAGGACAAAGAACTCTCCGACGCAGAATTCTTCCAAATCATCCAAGGTATTGTCAAGGTTGGAAGCACTGTTGCCAACGTTATCAACGATGTTGGTACCTATGCTGGTAAACTAAAGAGCGCTGGTGACTTTGTATCCAACAAGGTTGCACCATGGCTCGAACAACGTGGTCTCGGTGGAGTTGCCAACGTCGCCAAGAGCGTCGGTGGTGGCATGACCAAGACTGCTGACTTTGTCAAGCCATTCGAGGACAAACTCGCCAAGAAATTGGAACCCATCAAGAACAGTCAAGTTTTCCAAACCACCAGAAGAGTATTGAACGTAGCCGATGCCGCATTGAGCATTGGTTCACTTGCCAAGAACGTCTACAGTGGCTACAAGAACATCAAGGACGTCAAGAACGTTGCAGATCTCGCCAAGAAGGGATACCAAGCCGCTAAGACCGGTATCACTGGTATCAAGTCTGCCACTCAAGCCTACTCCGCTGCCAAGAAGGTAGTCAAGGCTGGTAAGGCAACTTATGACACCTACAACAACCTCAAGACCATCAGAGATGGTATCACTGGAAAGGGCTACCAGGTACCAAAGAAGAACCAACCAACCCCTCAAAGACAAAATCCAGGAAAGAATGGAAGACAAACTCCAGGAAGAAACACCCCACAAAGAGGAAACAATGGAAGAAAGGCTCCAGGAAGAAACGGTCGCAACCCATCCAGAAATACTCCACAAAGAGGAAACAACAGAGTAACCAACAACCAACGTGGCCAAAGAGGACAAAACGGTAGAAACGGTGCCAACAGAAACCAACGTGGCCCACAAAGAAACCAAAGACAACCAAACCGTGGAACTCAACGTCAACCAAACAGGCAAAACAATCGTGGTGGTCAACGCAACCAACGTGGTCCACAAAGATCACAACCAGGTAGACAAAACAACCGTGGTCCACAAAGACAAAACAACCGTGGAACTCAACGTCAACCAAACAGACAAAACAACCGCGGTGGTCAACGCACTCCTCAACGTGGTCCACAAAGAAACAACCAAAGACAACCAAATCGTGGAGCTCAACGTCAACCACAAAGACAAAACCGTGGCCCACAACGTACTCCACAACGTACCCCACAAAGACAAAACAACCGTGGCCCACAAAGACCTCAACAACGTCAACCAAACCGTGGAGCTCAACGTCAACCACAAAGACAAAACAACCGCGGTCCACAACGCACCCAACAAAGAGGTCCACAACGTACTCCACAACGTACCCCACAAAGATCCACTGGTGCAAGACAACCACAAAGACAAAACCGTACTCCGCAAAGAACCCCACAAAGATCAAGCGGACGTGCACCATCAATGAGCAGACCAGCATACCGTGCACCATCTGTTAGCAGACCATCCTACAGAGCACCATCAGTCAGTAGACCTTCTTACAGAGCACCATCTGTAAGCAGACCATCATACCGTGCCCCATCTGTAAGCAGACCATCTTACCGTGCACCATCAATGAGCAGACCATCGTTCTCCTCTGGTGGATCAAGAGGTGGAGGAAGAGCATAAGCCATAAATACGCTTTTTCATCAAATTTTTTTTTTATAGAATTTAACACGAACTGGCTCGTTTCAGCCGCAACCGAGTTCTTGAAGTTTATGTCAGCTTTTTACCATGCATCTTTTAGATAAGAACATGGAAGAAGATTTGAATTTTATGAAAAGCATTCGTTACAGGAAAAGAAGTCGACAACGATCAATAGGGCAGCATTCGCTGATTTAATAATAAATTAGACTTGCTCGTCTAGCAACGAAACTTGATCTTCTTTTGCTCCTGCTTTCTTAATGCGTTTCACTATCGTTAACACCTTTTGTGTAGCATCAGTAATTCGCTTCTTTGCTCTCTCCTTCTTGAACAGACCTGCTATTACATCGTTCACGTTGTTACTCTCATCTTCATCAGAGTCGTCCTCTTCAGATGCATAGAAAGGTAGATCAAATGCAACTCTTGTCAAACGAGTCGACATTCCAGCGTATACTGATTCTCCCTTGTCATCAACTGCCAAAAGATTAGGAACGATGGTCCACTCGCCTTCGTCAATGTTGATATCAACAGGTTTTTCGATTAATCCATTTTCTGTGATGGTCCAAGGGTCCTCGTCGTCATGAACATATTCGATATCATATGTTGGATCTTCTGTTCCCATCATCAATGGATTTTCCTCAACTGTCCATGGATCATTTGGATCATCTTCTTCGTCAACAATCACGCGATTCATTTTGCTTAATGCGCTTGGGAAAAGTGATTTGTATTGTTTCTTGAGACTTGCTGCAGCGTTTTTACCAAACTCTTCTTCCATGCGTTTTCTGTATTCACGAATCTTTTGCTGTTCTTTTTGTCGACGTGTCCATAAATCAATGAGTACCATCAATACGATGAGTACTGAGCATGTGACAATAACTCCAACAGTGATCACAACTGATGCTGAACGTAACCAATCAGCAGGGAACGAGTTGACAAAGAATAAGAATCCCATAAACAAAACGATGAGTGTCGATAGGAGGACAATGTACTCGATCAAATTGTGGAATTTCTGAAATGTTAGTTTTGTGTGGAAATGTAACATACTTGTCTGAAGGGTACAAAATTAAAATGTAAAATCAAAGCCAAAAATACGACCATAATACCGAACACAACCACTTGAACAGGTTTCAAAAAGGTGTACAATAGAGACAATGCCAACTTTCTTGCAGTGATAACAGCTTCCCAATAGAATAGTTTCCTCTTGAAACGCAACAACAAGAACCTGTAGCGTTCTCGGAAATTCTTTTCCGCATTATGGATGCTCTTCTCATACTTTTCTAATCTGTTCATTTGTACTAGTAAATCTTGTCCAAACTCTAGTTCATGTAGTTCATCTAGTTCAACATCGCCGACAATATTATTCTCTTTTTTGATCATTTCTGAGGTTTCCTCAACACTGTTTCTCATCTTTTTGATTTTCTCGTTTCCGTACATGAGTCTCTTCTTTTCCACGAATACATATACAAAGAACAGTAAAGAGCCGAGTCCGAAACAAATATAAATAATCACTGTCGCTGGTAGCATGTAATTCCAACCTCCATTTGATGCATCTCCATAACAAAAGATGTCTGGAGAGTTATTTAACGTGAATTGACCATTTGGTTGTTGAGTACATACGAAAATCTCCGATGCTTGAGTCATGATGAAAATGAAAGTGAAGGATAAAAAGGCAGTGTACGAGTTGATGCACTTGTTTCTGAATGTTTGCATTTGATGTCTTGTTAGACCTTGTTTGATGAACCACACACAAAAGTTTCTCAACCATACTAACATGTTTTTCACGATAAGTAACAGTTCTCCCAAAAAGAATTTGACCAATTGCCAATATCTATGTTTTGAGGTTGTGTATTTGGTTTCTTCCAACTCATCTATCTGCTGTGGTTCATAAAATGCCCAATACTTGAAAGGAACTAGATGGCCGATTCTATTCAGAATGAACGAGCGGATTTCTCCCAGTATGTATAGCACAACAAACGCAACACCAAACATGAATGGTAATACTGTTTGGATCACCCATTTAGTCTGCCATGACATTTGAGGTATGATACATTGTGGTGATAGGAAATCAGTGTTGAAATTTGTAATCGAGGCAGCAGTAAACGTGTTACTAACTGCACTTGGCCACTGAATGTCGAAATGACTGAACATTGAAATAATTTGCCAAAATGAGAAGGCAATCGAGATCGATGACAAGTGAGTAATCTTGATCGATGAGAAAACGAAAAAGATAACAGTGATACCAGCGAGCAACAGTAAGAACAGTATCAAACGCCACCATGTACCTTCTTGACATTGTTGACACTTGTATTGCCACTTGTAGAACTGTGTTTGAGTGCTACTTGGATCATTCAAACACAATCCACAATTAGTACCCTGATATCCGAATGTACAGTTTTCTGGTCCACCACCAGGACATGCTTCAGCTGGGAAACACTTGAAAAATACAAATCGATCGTTTCCTGGTCCAGTGTAGTTTGCATTCCAATACCCATACGCTGCCAGTGGATATGTCATATTGTATGTTGGACATGATCCACCAGGTGGACAGATCGTACATCTCTTGTTAAATGTGGTGGTGTTAGGTGTGAAATAGTTCACCGATGTGTTGAAATAGTTGGCTACGAAATCGCGATTGCTATAGTATCCTGGTGTGCATACACATGCATATGAAGTGTTTGCTCCTTGACCGAGTGTTGACGTGAACAATGGACATGATGTACATGATGACTGTCCTGGTGTATCAGAATACGTATTGTTTGGACATTGTATGCACTCGTATGTACCAGCAGATGGTTTGTATGTACCTGCTGGACATGCAGTACAGTTCTTTGAAAAGTCATCTGCTGTGTAACCTGCTCCGCAAGCTGAGAAGCTGAATGTTCCATTGGCTGCAGATTTATAAGTTGGATATAAATCACTTTCGTTCCTCAATAGTCCACCGTATGAGTAGTAGTGAATTTGATTGTACGATATGTAGAGTGGGAACGTTCCTTGGTCATGACTTGCCATCGTGCATGTAAATACAGCGATATCACTACTTGTGTCATACGTTTTACATGGTTCTTGTATATATGTTGATGCAACTCTCAAATATACAGTTAAACCTTGTGTATAGTTCGCCACATAAACAGTTACCTGATATCCTCCTTGAGTGGTACCCGAAGCTGGATCAGTGTACAACAACTTTGGTGGATCATAGAGTGTAATTTGGAATGGTGTTGCACTCTCCGTTTGCTCATTGCTTACTGTCATTTCCCATCCAGGTACGGTATAGTCAGAAGGGAAATCACAGGAGAATGCGGTGCCTTTTCCTGGGTACACTACTGGCATTTTTTCAGTCCGATTCTGAGCACTGTATCGAAATACACAGTTGTTGATGTTACTCAAGTAAACACCCTGACAGAACAGTGGATAGGCAAACCTAGGTACTGCTTGTGGATTCACCAAAGTTATCAATGGTTGACGATATGTGTTTAGCCAAATCAGCTCGGTCTCTGCATAATCATATCCATTGAATGTTACTCCCAAGTATGTGGTGAGTGGGAAGCGAGCTTGTGATTGATCAATGAATGGTAGAGCTACTGAAATATTTGGCATCATGATAGAGAACTGATCAGAGGTCAACCACTCCAATCCAAGTGTGTTAGGCTGCAATGTTGCGTACGTTTCTGATAATGTTGTTCTTATCCGTAGGTTCGTAATAGAAGTAGATGGGAAGCGACCAATAACTCCCAACAGCGTTGTTTGGAAAGTATATGTTGTAGGTTGATCTCCGTCCTGCTCGTTCGTAATACTTGACAAATAGTAGCTACCTATTGTACTGAACGTAGTTGCAAGCGTTTGCCAATGATATCCGCCGTTGAATGTAATTTGTAGTGACATTCCAACAGTGTTATTGTTGAGGTTGACGTTGTTGATATACAAGTACAAGTGATCTGAAGTTTGAGTGAGTGTGAGTGGCATGGTTGCTTGTATTCTTCTAGACCCACTCGTCACAAAGTTGGCTTGAATCGAGTTTGCCAAGTTGGATGGTATTGTGTCACCTGTACTGATAACAATAGGTAGTGTCGAACCAACCATAAGTACAGTTGGTGTTTCCACAGTGAGTACTGGTGGTTTATACAAAGTCACGGAACCTTGAGTTGGAACATATGCACGAGTTGTGTATACTGTTCCATTCACATCTGATATGACTAAATAGAGTACCAAGTTCATTGTTTGTGGTGTTGAAGGCATTGTTACACTCTTGGTAGAGTATGTCCCACTATTTTCTAGCAAAATTATTGTATCTGTTGCGCTCTCTAGTTGCAATAAAAGTGACTTTTTCTGTGTACCGACCAGTGGAGTGTACAAGTCAGGTAAATTGGCAACGTTCAAGCCATTCAAGAATTCTAATACAGGAAGTAGTGTAGGCCCAGAGATCGTTACTGTTGGTATTGGGTTGCATGTGAACAGAGGATTGGTTGTTGTGAAAAAGTATCTACCACCATCCAACGATACACTCACGAAAAAGCTACGTGGGAATATAACCTTCTTATACCAGAATGCAGGTATAGTGACATCTATTGCACCACTGTTGACAAATGTTCCTGCTACTTGAACGCTGATATATGCATCATGCGCGATCACAACAATATTATTTGCTTCTCCACCGTTACTTGTGAAAAAGTTGTTACCAACTATTCTGAACGATGAAGTAGTGTCTGCTCTGCAGTTTGATCCAGTGACACTCGTGACACTAATGGTACGTGTGGAATAAACAATCACTGTGTTCGGTGGCAGCAGTTGATAATCGACACCATTGAATGAAATTTGTACATCTAATGCAAGTTGAGATGCTGTTGCATTAGTGAGTTTAAATTGTGGTGATGGGCACTGTAACTGATAAGGATTCAAGTACCAACAAGAGTAAACCGAATTATCTACAGCAACACAGTCTGTACATCCATATTTCACCGTTGCAGTGTTCAATTTGGGCACCCAGTTCAATGTACTGTTAAATATTATTTTAGAGAGTGATCTTGGAGTAACTGCTTCTGGAATGTACTTGATAGGCAACACGTTCACCGTAGAGATAGATGTTTGATAGTATGTGAACTGTGGTGATGTGGTGATCGCATAAATGTTATTGATAAGTAAATCAATCGATACTCGCCATGGTAACGATGGGAATGTTGATACATCATATACTGGTGTTCTGCATGTTAGTCTCCATGTAGTATTATCCATTGGTGTTGGTTGATCACACGAGCATGGTGTTGATCTTCCTCTATCTTTGATCATTAACTGCATGCTATAGTTAGCGTAAGATGATGTTTGAGTTGGTGGTGCAACCAATGGTATTGTTATACTAGTACTGTTCGATATCAGTGCTTGACTATTTGACAGCATGACATCACTTGGTGCTATAATGTATACTGTCGCATTATTTGACACCAGCGTTACATTACTGCTTGTAACAGCGTAACCATCTCTGTTACTATAATACGAGTTCTGATTACTGCTAGGAGAGAAGTAGATGGAAACAGTAAGATTTTCTGTGATTCCAAAACTCTTGATTGGGCAATAGAATGTTGTTGTACTATTGAATATTGCCGTAATGTACGTAGGTGCTCCAACTTTTCTACTAATCTTACAATAAAGATTGTAATCGTTCGAGTTGAACTGCTTAGAGATTGTCGTATAGAGTGGTACTGCTGGAGCAGCACCAATCGATTGAGTATAACTCAACATGAACGGGAAGATCGTTTGAATAGTTTGAGTCTGATAATACATAATTG
>JAESGV010000372.1_pt1 | contig 19785 bp, 18 predicted proteins | sample 9269781 | NCBI WGS metagenome assembly JAESGV01 (sample SAMN15741586, study PRJNA653496) | algae metagenome | isolation source: Tildeniella torsiva UHER 1998/13D and co-occurring heterotrophs from... | place: Slovakia: Slovak Paradise National Park, Hrabusice, Kosice Region | collected 2000-01-01
GTTGTTTCTAATAAAAACATCAATTTGTAGTGGACCTGGTGCTTTGAGTAATTGGAAAGATGGATTGTAACGATCAGTGATAAATTTGACAACTGATTGAATACCTTGATCATTCTTCTTGAGCCATGCATAATCACCAGATGCTTTTACATATTGTAACGCTGCTAGCGTCCAAAACACGTTTGGTCCAGTTTGTGTAGCTCCACTAATTGCTTCAAAGTCTGGAGTAAGAGTAGGTCCTGGTCCAATAAAGTGATGTGGTAGTTGACCACTTGGTTTGATGTATCTTAAACTTGTATCTAACATTTTTCTTGTTTCTGTGAACAAGTAGGGATCTGCCAAGTAGACCATTGCACTGTTTGACATCCATGAATCAGGATCATAAAAGTTGAGTAACGGCCAGTAACCACGATCTGGTGTAGCTACAGTTGGTGATATGACACCTTCTGGAACGTCATAGGAAACAAGTGCTGAAACTGGTGAAGCGTGAACACCAGTGTGGAATGCTCGAATATGTTCAATTGGCATGTCGACATCGTTACTGTCATCATGGAATGGGTACACGACTGGGAAGTCAAAATTGTTCAATAGAATTGTTTCACTAAATGTAAGAGTTGATCCTACTTGAAGTGGTGTATTTGTGGCACTTGTGAGTTCACTCCACTCGTTTTCTCTTGATGGGAACGTTCCATGCAAAATGTGATGAATTCCAGAACGGAAGAAACGATCGTTGTACTCGGAACTCAACATGACTTTTTGTTTGTCCGAATTGGTGAGTGATGAAATGCATCCAGTTGCACCAAGTGCATAGTATTGTTCGAGTTTTGCGCTTGATGCAAAATAGTTGTATGTTGAGTTCATCATCTGTTGCACGCCACGATCGAACTGGCCAAGTGAACTAGTTGGTGAAAAGTATTGTCCAATGCGAACGTCAACTGTCTTCGATGATTGTTTGAGTGCATGTGCGGTTACATTCAACGTGAAATATCTTTGACCTGCGTTGAGAGTAATAGTCCAGTCAGATGTGACGTATGAACGTTCTGGATCGTCTTTCACGTTTAAAACTTGGTATTGTACTGTTGTGGTTGTGTTTTTCGTGACTTTGACCTGCATAAATGTGTTTCTTGCACGCGATGAGGCAAGAGTTTCCAACTCGCCCAAGAATCCGTGTGTTAAATCGTGCTCAAGTACAATACCCTTTCTGTACAACTTTGAATCTTGTCCATTCGCTAATAAGTTCTTTCCATAGTTGCCATTGCCTTGAAAATCGGCTGCAGCAACGTCGATTTGTGGGTGGTCCAAGTCAAACTCTACACGAACGTAACCATTTGTGGAAATAACGCGTTTGTTTGAAACTGACAAACTACAGTCTTTGACTGCCGAGAAAACAATCTGTACTAGAAGCAACAGCAAGAGCACACGCATGTTTGCTGTCAACGAGTTTTTTGTAAATTGGAAACTAAAACAAGCCAGCATGGCTAAGCATTTTGATAACTAGTTCTGTAGAAAACATAACACGTAGCAGTACACCATGCGACAAACACAACAAATCATACGAAAGAGCACCATTTCTAATTTATAGAGCTGGAGTTCCAGAGTAAGCTTGGGCTTCAATACCGCATTCGTTGGATCCACGAAGAATACGGAAAAATCCTTGTTCTCCCCATGTTGTGTTCCTAATACTGTTAGTAATTAACACATTTAACTTACCATGAGTTGGCAACTAGCCAGTATGGCAACTTGGAAGCAGAGTCAACACCCCAACCAACAATCTTGACGGCGTGACCGCCCAAAAGACCACCAGTAGTGTACTTGTAGACACCAGACTTGTAGGACAAGAAATCTTGGTAGACTGAGAAACCTACTTGGAGTGGTCCACCCTTCATGATTTCAGTTTGGATAGCATAGGCGCGTTCCCAGAAGAACAACCATGAACCAACAGCGTAGTAAGTGGCAGCCTTGTACTTGTGAGCAGTAAATGGAGTAGTCTTATCTACGCATGTATTAGAATAAATATTTAAAAAACTTACCAGCACAAGTGGTTGGGCACATTGGTGGGTTACCGTCTTGGGAAGCGTATGGGAAGCATTCGTCTGAGACTACACCAGTGCTTTGCATGTATGCCCAAGCATTTTGGAGATAACCACCTTCACAACCGTAGTCGCTGGAGTCGCAAGATACCAAATCTTGTGGTGACAAGATAACCTTGACTGAGCTGTTTGAGGCAATGCAGAAACGGTCGCCCAATGATTCAGCAGCGGAGAATGCCCAGCATCTAGTATGTTAAAATATGTAATAGTGCACGTACGATCCACATCTAGCTTGATCTCTAATGCTGCCAACGCATCCCTTCCATTGATCGCGTGAATCAAAGTTTTCTGGGAGTGAGTTAGTCTTGGCTTGGAATTCCTTAATCTTGGCCATTTGTTCTTCAGTGTATGGAGTCCATGGGAGAACAGCTGAACCAACCAAAGTCTTTTGTTGTTGCTCAGTCCATGCGGTGAATTTGTTGACACCAGCAGTCCATGAGGTCTTGGCGTTGTTGACCTTGTTGATAATATCAATGGTCTTCACGTTGATAGCGCAAGTGACTGCGGCTACACAGAGAGCAGCGACGATGACTTTGCTGGCACGCATAACTTTTTTTCAAACTTGATGCTGTCACCCGTCAGAAATATTTCAATGATCATTCGCTATCTTCTTTGTAAGAGTAGCCGCAGTTTTTTCGCGTGCTTGGCAGAAGCTATTCCACGAGTTTTGTGAACTCGCGATTCTATCAACTAGTACAAGATTTTGATTAATTATTCATTTACAATTTGATCAAGAAATGGCCGCATCAGAAGAGGTATGAACAGTCTAACTACTAACGTTCAAAGAATAAAGGTTATGAAGAAAAGCCAGCACCCTTAATGCAAGTGCTGTGGATCTACTATGTATCCACAGCATTTTTGGGACTGTCATCACATTTAATGTACAACTCTGTCGCTTCGATATCAAAAATTGTACTCTACACGTTGGAAATACTACGTTTGAGAAAAAGAAATATAGTTCGTTGGCCTGCTATTACTACACAACACAAAGGGACAAAAGAAAACCCTTATCATACTTTAATAATAGGAGCAGGATTCTCTGGGATCGGTATGGCAAAGCGATTAAAAGAAGAAGGCATGCACGACTTTGTAATTGTAGAACGTAGAGATGACATTGGTGGAACATGGTATTTCAACACGTATCCAAACTGCGCATGTGTACGTCTTCATCACAAAACTAACCCATAGGATGTTCCAAGTTATATGTATAGTTTCAGTTGGGAACAAAACCCGGATTGGAGTCACTACTATGGTCGTCAAAAAGAGATTTGGGAATATCTAAAACATTGCGTGAAAAAGTACAGTATTCAACCACACATCAAACTCGAACATGAAGTAACAGCAACAAAATGGTTACAAGATGATCAAGTGTGGAGAATCGAAACTACACGAGGAGTATTTCACTCGCGATTCTTTGTCAATGGTCAAGGATTCATTTCTGACCCACGTTTGAACTTTGCAGGAAAAGAAGAGTTTAAAGGTCACTTGTTCCACTCTGCACAATGGGATCACAAATACGATTTAACAGGAAAACGTGTTGCTGTGATCGGAACTGGAGCATCTGCGATTCAATTTGTACCAGGTATCGTGAACAAGGCAAAAGAGGTGATCATTTTCCAACGATCGGCGCCATACATTATCACTCGTGATGATTTTGAGATTCCCAAGTGGTGTAAGACGCTACTACGATACGTTCCTGGTTTGTTAAAATTAGCAAGAGGATGTATCTACTGGACACATGAAGCGTACATTCTTGGATTCTTGTACAGATACCCAACAGAGAAGATTCTACAAATCATGCTGACATACTACCGCAAGTGTCAAATCAAAGATCCAGAGCTATTGAAAGCAGTTACACCAAACTATACAGTTGGATGTAAACGTGTCATGATAAGTAACGATTGGTATCCAGCAATTGCAAGAAAGAACGTTCGTGTGATTCTACGTCCAGTAAAGACATTATGCGAAGACGGATTGATCGCTGATGATGGAACTCATGTACCATGTGATGTTGTTATTCTAGGAACAGGATTTGAAACTCAACGTTTGGACTTCCACTCTGGATTTGATATTGAAGGTAAAGATGGAGTTAAATTGTTCGACTTTTGGCAAAGAGAAGGTGCAATGAAGGCGTACAAGGGTATTACGATTCCTCACTTGCCCAACTATTTTGTCACTATGGGTCCAAACACCAATCTTTCTCACAACTCGGTTGTGTACATGATTGAGCATCAAATAGAGTATATTATTCAAGCCATGAAGTATGCCCAGGTAAACAACAAGAAAACAATCGAAGTAAAGCGAAAACCATTTGATGAGTTCAACGAAGGACAACAAGAGTCGCTTAAACGAAGTGTTTGGAATAATGGTGGATGCACTAGCTGGTACCTGGATGGTACCAAGCACAACACATCGATCTGGGGACTTGGGTTTACTTTCCGTTATCGCAACGCAACAAAGAACTTTGATCCAGAGGCATACACTATTGTATAAACTGTACTCAATTAAATACTACATATGCTTTCAGATTCGAGCAGCGTCTGATTCGAAATCAAGAGGTCTCTTAGAGGTGCTGTGCAAGATTACCTGGGATGTCCAAGAGCTCAAAGCTGCTGGTTCTAGTTGTAAAAACACAAACAAACGTCAAGTGATGTTTGACTGCACACAAAGAAATAGCACAATTATAATTGTTGGACTGATATTTATATGTTCCAGTGCAGTGCTTTATGTAAAACTTTTGGAGAGGTCCAAATCTATACCTACAAATCTAATCCATAAAGAAGAACCTAAGTATACCAAAGCACCAATACCTATGCAGAGCACTAAGATTATCCTAAATGCGGGCCCTCTAATGTGGGGATTTAAACGTGGCATTCCAAGAACCGCAGAATCTCTAGTAGATCAAATGTACTCCCACCATTTTCCGGTTTCACACTTGGACGTTGGCGGTGGCAGCATCAAAACTGAAAAGCCTTGGAACATATTAGAACAACTACATCTAGAGCAAGAGTGTAAAATCGGGGCCAGTGATCCAAGTTGCAACAACGAACATGTTCTTGGTCCTATCCAACAAACAGGTGTAAAATACGTAAGTCAAATGACATGCACTGACGGTTTTAGATTTATCATCAACCATCTGCAATGTATCCCGAACACACGAACCAATGCTTTCCAAATGTACTTCACAAACGCAAAGATATTCGCTTTACTGGTACTGTGCATGATTTAATTCCATTTTTCGGTGGTTCTCAAGGACAATATCTTCAACGATTCCGCGGTTTAGAAAAAGCAGACGCACTCATTGCCATTAGCGGTGCAACTGCTCAACATTTAATCGACCATTTGAATTACCCAAAATCTCGAATCTTTATAGCACGTTGGGGTGCCGATCCAACATTCAGACCTATCACTTACCCAGAAATGCCACCACAGCACACAGAAAGTGAATCTATTCTACGTGCTTACGAGGATAAAAAACGAGTAAAAGTTCTAGCTGCTGTGAAGCAGTTGAGTGAACAAGTACCAACACTAAAAGAGTTACGACCAGGTTTTATTTTCTGTTTGGCAGCTCCAGATCCAAGAAAGAATCCACAAGGAGTAGTACGCGCGTATGCAAAATTACCAAAAGATGTAAGAAATCGTCATCAGTTGGTTCATGGCTCAAAATACAATGAAAATCAAAAGAAGGAGTTTTTCGCAATGGCAAAAGCAATTGATCCAACTTTTGAAGAGAATGAAATTTTATATACGGAAATTACACTTACAGAAGAGCAACTACAAATGGTGTACCAAGGCGCAGATGTGAACATCATGGCTTCGTTTTTTGAAGGGTTTGGTATGCCTCTTGTTGAAGGGATGGCATCGGATACATTGACTATTGCTGCCAAAACCTCTATTACAGGTGAGATTGTTCCAGTACCAGAACTTCAATGTGATCCTGCTGATGTTGATTCGATTAGCAAGTCAATCGCATATGCACTCGATTTGGCAGATAACGATATCATTAATGCGAGAAGATTGAGGAACGTACTGCTAGACACTGTGCAAAAGACGTTCTCTTGGAAGAATTGTATGGATGTGTACAATGAAGCGTTCGACTATGTTTCAAAATTACCACCAAAAAGAAATGTAGATGACGCTGAACCACTTGGAGATGTAAAGATTGATAGACTGATAGGAGCAGTTTATGGCGAGTGGAACGACGAAAATACAAAATACTTGCACCAGATTCTATGGACGATTATTCATACAGATGATCTACGTCACTATCATCCACATATTCATTTCGTTACCAACTCAGTAGGAATCAACTTTAGACATGATGAGTTTTTCAAACCTTACGTGAGCGTCAAAAATGCCAAATCTCATGACAACAAACAAAAGTATGATTTCGTTGTCTTATTAGGAGATACAGACGCCGAATTTAATGCGAAAAAGGTATACACAAAAGATGGAGTAAAACATAATCCATCATTGAAGGTAGCTACTGTTACATTGTCGAACATAGCCACAAATATTCAAAACATTGACAAATAAACTATAATTTATCTTCTTTTTTAAACGCGTATTGATTCAAATCGACAAGGGATACTCGTTTTCTAGTACTTCTACGTGGAGCTTCTTCCTCCTTAATTGGCACTAATTCTACACTATCTCCATCTTCCTCTTTGATTTCTACTATCAAATCTTCAATATCTTCTTCATCTGTTTCCTCTTCATATTCTATCTTTTTACGTTTGCCAACTGCTTTCTTCGGTGGTGTTTTCTTTCCCTTTTTCTTTTTTGCTTGTTCTACTTTGACAACGTTTGTATAGTAAGGACAGATATCGCTCTCTTGCAGTAAACATTTCTGACATTTTGGATGCGTTGGTGTACAGGTCATTTGTCCGAATCCTACTAACAAATCATTGATACGTTTCCACTCAGTACGCGGTAGCCATTCTTCCAATGCTGTACGAGTTTTTTCCGGTGTTGTTGTAGTCACCCAATTGAGTCGATTTGATATTCTATGTACGTGTGTATCAACTCCAATGCCTATTATCTGTTTCCACGCTAATTGTTAGCAAATAGAAATCGAAACGTACCCATTGTCATAGTAAGGTAGGCCATTTTTGGCCCTACTCCAGGTAGACTAGTTAATGACTTTAGATCTGGAGGTATATCACCATCGTACTGGTCTTTAAGAATGATTGCGACTTTTCGTATGTATTCACTCTTTTTCTGAACATGTTAAATCAAATATTACTGGTAATACCTTATAGAAACCAACTGGATGAATTAGTTTTGCGAGTGTTTCAGAAGTTGTTTCAGCGATGTTATCTACAGTGCAACCATGGTTTTTTAGTTTACCCATAGCCAAGGCAACTATGCCATCTTTTGTTTGTGAGGATAGCATTAGTGCTAGTAAAGTTTGAAATCGAAAGGTTTTTCGTTGTTGCTCTACTACATCCGGAGCAAGTGTTTCATCTGGTGGTGTACCTAAATGTGCACAACCAACTGTATCTACTGGTGCATTGAATGCTACTCCATCCTCTTCTTCTCGCATCTTGCGAATCAAGTTGTACTGCTTCCAAAATGTACTATCTTCATTCTCGATGTCGATGTGTTCACGTTTGTTTGTCATGCTTTCAAGTTGAGCTCAGATTTACAAGGAACCAAACAAGAGCATACGTTGAGGTATTGTTGGACCAACGTAAAACTGAGCAAGTATGCTTAAAAACACTTATGAAGGCCCTGCCGATGAGTTGTTAGAGCAAACAATTATTCAGCAAACAAAGACGTTTGGTGATATCTTTACAGAGTTTTCATCACATGAAATACAGAGATTGTTAATCAAACACTGTAGGTTCCCAAACTACGAGAATATTGTAGCAGACTATCTGACAAAGTATTCTCCAACTGAAAATAGTACTATTGCGTACAATATTTGGAAAGAGGCCGTACCTGGCGGAAACGACCCTGACCAAACAACACCAGATATTCTTATAAGATTACTGGTCCATGTTGGAATCAATGTTACTGAACGAAGAGTGATTACAGCAATTAAAAATGCAAAGGGAATCGAACGTAAAGAGGTAGTGTTGAGGGGTAGTAAGACCAAGGAAGTCACCATGATCACTCGTGAAGACTGGTTCAAGATTTATGGTAAGATAGTTCATGTTTTACTAACACATTCACAGAAGGTTTTCATGATGAAGAAATAAGAAAAGATGCATTGCGTGGACTATCAAAAGTAAACTCCAAAGTTGAACCATTGAAGAATCATCCGACACCATATGACGATGAAGAAACTCCAGGAAATGAAAGCACACAGGAGGAAGTTGAGCCACCAAAGAAGAAACAAAAGCAAACAGAACAACCAATAGCGAGTAGCAGCGCAGTTGAGATTATTGATCTTGATGCAGAAAATAGCGAAGCAGAGGATAACAATGCAGAGTATAACAAAGCAGAGGAGAGTATCGATGATTTTATTGCACGCTATAATCCTGTTCAAAATGATATTTTTGAGCAAATTATTCCACAACCATTCATGCCAAGAGTATCACTTAGTCCAGAACCAAGCGCTCCAAAAGAGACCGCCAAACCAGCACCCAAGAAAAGAGGATTTTCTGGAGTGTCAAGCAACACCAGCTCAAGAAAGCAGATGGAACTTTAAAATTGTACATTAAACATATTTATTTGAAATGCACTAGTTTGATCGTGTATGCATCTCTACTATTCACATAGTTGATGGGAGGAAGAGCAATTTCCAATTTACCAGGATTGTACTTAAATTGAAGATTTGTGTTAAAGCCAAGAAGTTGTACTTGAGCTGCTGTTCCTGCTACTGGTTGTGTAAGCGTAATAATGCTATTTAGAGGCCATCCTTGTATGATGTAATAAATAGCATCACCTGCTGAAGATTCTGTAAAGTATCCCATGAAACCATCTGGTTGTGTTTGATTTTGAACTCTCCATGGCTGAGTTTCATAAATAGCCTCTCCATTAACAGATAACCATGTTCCAATGTCACGCAATCGATCTTGGAAAATAATTGGAATGGTTCCATCCAACGCAGGTCCAATATTTAACAAGAGATTTCCTCCAAACGCGACGTTGCGGATCAATGTGTAAATTAAATCTTTTGATGAGAAATACTTGTCTAGATTGTGATTTCTTGCGAATCCCCATGAATCTTTGTCGATTGTGTAGCAATTCTCCCATTTTCGTTTAACCAAGTGAGATGGATCGTATCGATCACCACCGGTAAAGTATGAGCCGTGTTTGCCTTCTGTATCTTTGCCCCATCTATCATTTACTACGACAGTCTCCCGAACTGGGGAGTCGTTGAATAACCATGCAAAGAATTGTCTTGATTTCCAATAGTCCGAAGTTTGATCCCAATCGCCTATCAATTGTGAGCGATATTGTGCAAATTACCATCAGCCCAGATAACCTCTGGTTTATATTTGTTGACAATGTCTTTCAACATTGGCATCAAAACAGTATCGGTGTACACAGTTGTTTTGCCTTGCGATTGTGCATCCGCTTGGTAAATAGGATTAAACCATTCGTATCTATTGTTGTTAGAATAGTGATTGAATGTACAATGAGTGATAGAGACCCATGCGCAGCCCCTTTGCTCGAACAGCGTCTGTTAAAAGACCGACTAGATCCTTATGTGGACCTACATCGACCGAGTTCCAATTCCACGCTTGCGCAGAAGGCCACAAGGTATAACCTTCATGATGTTTCGAGGTAAGAACGACATATTTTGCTCCAGACTTCATAGTTAGCTAAACACTAAAGATCCTTACGTTAGCGAACGTATCTGCCCATTGATTTGGATCAAATAGTTCTGCGGTGAATGATTTTGCAAAATCGGCGTACTTGAAGTCTGCACCGTACGTTTTTTTGTGGTAGTCTATGGTACAGTTTGATCCACTCTCTAGAGCTTGCCAATACCATTCAGCAGCTGTAGAACATCCATAAGACGGTACCGAAAATACTCCCCTAATTGTTAAACTAATAAAGAGGAATACCAATGAATGAATATTCCAAATTTTGCTTTGTCAAACCATGCAGGTAACGGCCGAGAATCTAACGATTTCCAATCTTCTGTATAGTTTTGTAGTGCTGATATTCCTGCTAGTAGCACAAGACCAATCAACAACGTCAATCTCTTCATGCTTTTTTTAGCCAAGATCAAGAATTGTTTGGTCAACGAAGCACTGTTAGCTAGAACAGCACCAGTGCACTAGTTTACAGTGTTGAGCCAATTTCAATCGATAACAATCTCATCTGCGTTTGAACAAAAGCAATCTAAAAATAAAAAGCGAAAAAAATGCGTTCTTCACCTAAGACGAGCACGCACACAAACGGTACAGTAGATATCCAATTAAGCAGCTGGTTTGATTTCTTTTTGAATCTTTTTTTCGGAATACTGTTCCTTCCTATCTGCGTTGGATTGATACTATTGTACCAAGCATATCTAGCAGAAAATGTTAATATATTGATAGACAAAACGCATCAAATTTTAACAATAAGAAAGAAGAGAAATATTAACGGCGCAATAACTAACGAAGTTATTCCATTTAGCGAGATTGAAGAGATAAAGAATGAAGTTAATGTTGTGCTCGACATCGTGTCAGGAAAACCATTCCTATCACGTAATAAGAAACCACAGCGAGTGTTTCTTTTGGATGCCTTAATGACATCGGGCGAAAGTGAATCAATAGTCCGAATCGTTTCACAAGAACTCGAAAAAGCAAAATCAGAAAGTGCATCCACAGTATAAAAGCAATTGATTGATTTAATGCCTCAAAAACAGTGCTAACAACACTTCTGTCATAATCAAAATAATAATCAACCACTCTGCTCTCTCACTTTTCACACTATGTTGCAGCTCCATATAGAATTGTGTATTCATTTGTATAAAGTCCAACTTTTTCTCCAAGTTTGTGAATCGCTCGTCAATCTCAAATTCACGATTCAATAATCCAAAAATCTTATCGTACTGTTCAAAATTCCAACTTATTTCTGGTCTCTCCAGTAATCTCACATTTAACAACAAATCACATTTTAAAGCATTGCCTTGTGCAATTAAAGGTATCAATGTCTTTTCTTCACTCTTGTTAATCTTTTTCAACGTTTGAATTTTTTGATTCAAAATTTGAAACTCGTCTAGAATCATGTGTGCGTGATCTTCGAATGATTTTAAAGCGACGCTACGAGATAGAATACTACTGATAATGTTCAAACTGTGAACATCGAAACGTTTCACGATGAAATGATCTTTTTCCAACTTTCCCCAATCTTCCAAATTTTCATTCACGACAATGGGCAAGTCTACGAGTTAGAGTTGGAGTTTGAACATACTATCGTATTTGTATGGCTGTACAGTGGTTATTGCTTCAAGTTTTCCGATCCAATACTTTTGTGTATCTTCATTGCAATCGAAAAAGCACACTGAACCGAAACTTGATACAGTTAGGTACCAGCCATCCATAAATTGTACGACCATGCTTCTTTTTGTTTTTTCTACTATTTTACAGTTGTGTGACGCTATCAGTTGTTGGAACTTATCCATATCCAAGTTACGGCTGAGAATTGTTAATACGTTCACGCAAAATTACGAAATGTTGTATGCTTGTAGCATGTGAGCTTTTCCCGGCTCATGTGTAACTATCGCTTCTGAGAATCGTGTGTTTAGAGGCGCGTCTGGTCGTATTATCGCAGGTTCGTCTGTGAATCGACAAGATGTTGCGTGAAAAAGACGACGTGGTGTTTTTGGGACGAATGCGACGAGTAAAGGCTTTGCCAAACTTCTGTGTGAGCAATGGGCGAGTCTTGTAAGCATTTTTGGCTTGTTACAATTATGATTCGAAAATGATGTAAGGACATCTAATCGTTGGCACTACTCGTTTCTTGTTCTAGTTCTCTTGCATGTCCTATGTTAGCCAAAACAAATTGTTGATTCGCATCAGAGACAAAGCGAATTCGCTTCTTCCACTTGGTATGTTTGACAACTGACAGCTAACGCAAACAAACGTTACAGGCCTATCATGACAACCGAGACAGAGGTACCACTCATGTTAATGGAGGACACTACTACTGTGCCTCGTACGGAGACGTTTTATAATGAATTCGAAACTATGGATGAGGACTCTGAAAGTCTCTCACCCTCTGAACTCATGTCTATCAAAGGCAAGGGTATCATAGGTTGTATAGAGGACCTACCTTTATGGGTCAAACTTGTTGCGATGAGTGCACTCACCCTACTAGGCTTATTAGGTATTGCCATTTATATCGTGTATTCACAGGGAAGCACGTTCTCTGGCAGAATTGTGACATCGAATCTAGTGGTTAGACAACTTGCTGTTGCTAACTTGTTGCGTGCAATAGGCGCAGAGAGAAAACAAGCAGCTATAGTTTGTGCCACCAATGACCCTAATCAAGTCAAGTTTTACCAAAGTGCAATCAACCAGACAAATACACAACTGACCTCATTCAAAAACTATTATGGAGACGTAACAAACGTGTTCAGTTCGGCAAAAAATCTACAACAAACGCGGACGCAAATTCAGAATCTACAACTAGACAGAGCGACTGGTGGATATCAAGCGTTTACGTTTTATCAAAACTTGGCACAAGACATTATTAGTTGGCAGAGTAGCATTATTCTTTCGAACTCGGATCAACTACAAAGCAATTCAGGACCAATTGCACTACTAAGCATGCGCGGGTACGAATATGTTTCTAGTATGAGTGCACTTGGCGCGTACATTTTCGGTACAGGTTTCAAGTTGGGATCTGCAAATGCTGCAAAGGATGCTTATTCTACGGCTAGTACCAGGTACGATGCAGTGTTAGAGGTGTTCCAATATGTAATAGATCCATCGGTTATACAAAAGATTCCAGAAGCTAACTCAAGCGCACCAAATGAAGCCAAAACCAACTGCCAAGCCCTTATCAATGCAGGGTTCAGCAAAACCAGTAATAGTACCGAAATCGATCTTACCTCATACATGCTATTTGAGGGAAACATGACACTTTGGCTAGGAGGAATTGAAAATGCAACAATACTCGCGTCAAATGTTGTCAAGTCCAACATTGACGGCAATTTTACCGTCTCACTCCTTGGTTTAATTGCCGTTATCATTATCATGGTACTGCTCATGGTTTGTGGTTTACTTTCCACAATTTGTTTCTCAAGAACAATTGTAGGTCCATGGGTTCGTATGAACAAGGTACAACGTACGGCAATCAAAAGATTCGTTCCGGCCGCCTTTTTGAAACTCATTGACTGCAAAACGATCGACGCTGTACATGTCGGTCAATCTAGTTCCAAAAACATTTGCATGGTTCAAGTAGAAATCAAAGAGTTTTCAACAATTGCAAAAGAGTTGGACGCTGCAAAAGCGTTAGAACTATTGAATGATTTTTTCAGTGCCATGGGTCCAGGTATTCGTGAACATGGTGGATTTATCGAACGTTACCATTTTGATGGCTTTTCGGCTGTTTTTAAAACAAAGAAACAAGCTGTTTTGGCAACACTAGAGATGCAAGGAGCGGTAGAACAATTTAACACAAAACATGACAACTATCCAAATATTACACTTGGAATGTGCGTTCATGCAGCAAAAGTGTTGGTTGCAACTGTCGGTGAAGATGAGAGAATGGACTGTTCCATTGCCTCTCGTGAAGCAAGATTCAATTCTCAGTTTATCGAATTGAACACAAAACTAAAGACTAATATCATTGCATCACAAACGGCAACAAGTGACAAACAACAAAACGCAAGACGATTGGGAGTCGGAACAGATCGTTATGGAACAACATTATCACTATTTGAAATATTCGATGCAAAAGATCAACTCAAGAAGAAGACAAAGAAACAATTTAACGAAGGTGTAGATTTGTTCGAAGGACACAAGTATTACCAAGCACAAAAATGTTTCGATGAAGTATTACAAGAAGATCAAGCCGATCAAGTCGCGCAAACCTATTTTGACATGTGTGCAAAAGTGATAGAAGAGTGTGACTTGAGGGTACGCGATATTGAAATTCAGGAAATATTGAAAACACCATTGTTGAGACAAGCGGTCTATGACGCATGCAAACTCGAGTACAGTACAGAAAACTATGACTTGCTAACTCAATGTGAAATCTTTGAGACTATGCATGATCCAGTCGAAATGAGAAAATTCGCTGCTGCACTGTACGACAAGTACTGCGATATCAATGGAGAGTGTGCGGTAAATATTACCGATGTCACAAAGAATGCAATCAAGAAAAAATTGGACGATCCAAACTATGTCGTGAAAAGAGGATTCTTGGATGGACTTCACAAAAACATGTTGATGAACTTGAACGATACTATTGGTCGGTTAATTACAACAATTGATTTTAAACAACTGTACATGCAACTCATGACAACTGGAAGAAGATCAATGTTATTTGATTAATTCAATTTCTGCTAAAAGGCCATAATGATCACTTGGGTAGATATCGGTAGCGTCTTCCAGTGGTATAGGCTCGGTACCAAACATTTGTATGGTGTGAGCAGCCCATGTTGGTGTATTTTCTTTTGATAATAAACAAATTCTATCTAGACGAAGTTGTGGTGCAGATTCATACTTTTCTCTACATTTTTCTTTTCTTTTGATCATCAAATTAGTTTCTGGATCATTGGTATATCCAGGTTCATTTGGTCGTAACAATTTCCAAACATCAACGACGTTAGGAGGTATAAAATCTTCTTCTTTTTCTTGTTGAAAGTTGAAATCTCCTGCCATGACTACATTATCTAATTCTCTAAACTCATAAATTGGAAGATTCTTTGGTGTGATAATCTTTTTACGTTTGTTTCGACGTGTTTTTCTGGTACTTGTGTTTTTACGCTCATGTGGTGGTTTTGTGAAGAATTCATGAGTGCGAGGCTTGACATCGAACATTTGGAACAAGTCATCTAGTTGTTCACCACGTACATCAGCAAATGCATATAATGCTTTCAAATGAACTGCACATACAGTGAATGTGAGAGGTGTCGGATTTGGATACTTGATTACACAGACGGGAGAACGTGTGTAGTGAATATCAATACCAGTAAACGAGTTGTACGCTTCTGTGATTGGTAGTGCAGAAAATATCACGACAGAGTAGTTATGTTGATCGTATTTTGGATTATTTTCTGTTCTGCTACTATAAGAAGAGCAGTATGGATACTTTTCCTGTAGCCAAGCATAGTTCAACAAGTTACCCAAGTAGGGAACCGTTACTTCTTGGAGTACGAGCACATCTGCGTCAATGCTTCGTAACAAAACTTCATGATGATATTTAAATCGGTCTGGACTACGAATTGCAGGTTCTATTATTTGGATAAGATCGAATAGTACATTAAACGTTGCGATTTTTATACTCCTGCATTGTTGCTCTTCGTGTTGGAGTGTTTGCGGTTCTTCGTACCATGTTATCTTTTCCCACGTATTTACATCAGTATTAAATTTGTAGTATGGCGTTTGTTGGTAAAACATGTGTTCGTTTTCAAAATGTGCCTGGTTTACAAAACAAGTACGTTAACAATTTGAAAGGGTAGCGCTCACAGAATTCTATTGTTGCACCTGGTAAATAGGTCCATGTTACTAAGTACATTGGTTCCATGGCACTAGGAGGTCTTGTTGAGTGGGCTGTTAACTTCCCGTTCTTATAAAACTTGATTTCTTGCTTTGTTTTGTCCACCACCATTCCCATGTAATCTCCACTATGTACTGTGCAATCGCTAACTACTGTTACAGAGTCTGAACCAAGTGATATATCGTCTGCATACACGCATATAGTTTGGTATTTGTCAAGAAATGAATCTTCAGTTACTGTGTTGTTTTTGGCAACACCAAAAAAGAGAATATGCCCTTTTTTTCGTATTGCAAGTTCAATGTATTTCGTCGAGCAGAGGCTCTACTGAAAACACTGGAAGCTCCCAGCCAGAGCCTTCTGTTTTAGGCTTGATTAAACATTTCCCATCTTTTGATACTTCATATCCTGTAGTTGGTGCCCATTTGTGTATTTGTGGTCGGTGGTAGTGTCGCATGTGCTTGGTGAAAAGAGACAAGATTGATTTATTGGAGCTAAACTTGCCCTCACATACGACTACAACATCATCTAACATGTGACAGATGTTTGTTTGACAGTTAGTTGTAACCTGATCCACAGCAAGAATTGTATTTTGTACATATTGACTTAGTTTTCATGTTTAGCGATACAGCTAGTTTACACAGATCGCAGGTGTCCACCACTGCTTTGAGTCGTTTCTGATATGCCATATCTTTGTTTGAGAGTCCTTCTCTTTGTAGACGAGCATTGCATCAAATCCATAGTCTGCATCGAGCTGTATGCTTAACAACTTGAGTCCTGGAACTATTGGTGTAGCACCTTTCGAAACATCAAAACTGTCACTTGTTATATTTAGATCTTTGTAGTTATCAGCATATCTCTTATTTATCGCGTAATACTCGAACTCTGCTTGTTGTATCCAATACAAAACACTTTGTACATCATAAGCCACTTGTGGCAACTTAAACTTTTGTTCTTGCTCTGCAAACTGGACAAATCCCCACTTCTCTGGTTGATGCATGTCAATAACCCATTGAGGACTCCACACCCAATTATCTTCTGGTTTGTCTTCTTTCACGTACGTGTTGTTAACGATCTTGTAGTGCCACTCTACACGTGAAAAGTTGATTCTCCATGTATCACCATTTCTAGGTGGACTTGACGTTTCTGCGAATCCACGAAGTCCAAAGAATGGTAGCGCGACTTCAACACTCCAACAACAGTCTACATCAGAAGGATCATTGATCGTCCCATTTGCGTAGACTGCACTTTTGACATCTAGTGGGAAAGGATTGATGATATTGTATCCATTTCTGTAAGGATTGATCATTACTAGATTCCAAATGGTATTGTATGCATTCATTTCAAACTCTTGGTACAAGTGCACGTTTCCACTAGGGTTGATGAAGATCTCAAAATCATTGTCGTGATAGATTACTGAATCTCGTTGTTTGAGTGTTGCGACCAAGTTTGGTTCCTCTAACCATGCTCCAACATACAAATAATTGTCATCGTACCTTATTTTTGCTTTGGTATTGTACCTTGGTGTTGGTAGTTTAGGTCCTTGTATGTCTAGAAAATTTGAAGTCCATGGTACTTCTTTCCACGCTTCATCATCAAGCTTTCCATCGAGTACGATCGTTTGATGGCTCCCCAACTTTACTGCTACGTACCCAAGCGGATCTTTAGTTTCTCTTTTGAATATACGCGCACCAAAACATGTCATACACAATAGACATAACAGTAGTACAGTGTTGGTCATTGTGCTATTGACGTGTTGCGTGGTTTTGTAAAAAGAGGTCAATTTTGACTAAAAAACACATGTCGCTGGTGGAGGACACGCTAGGGTTATCCTCTAGTTCGTCGAACACGCATGGTACAAGTGCGTTACTATCACAAAAATTAGACCAAGCGCAGGAGGCGCTGCAAAACTTTATTCAAACACGCGCTCCTAATTCAATTCGACAATCGTCACTATTAGGATTTTTATCGAATCCAAACGCACCAAAAGTATTTGTTTGGACAGTTGTCAAACTTATTCAAATTCTATCCGTTATTTATTTGTACTATCTTATCGCTCCGTTTCCATACACACCCGTTGAATCATCAGAACCAACGCAAGAACCTGTACAAAGTTTAACGTTGAGCATAGTCGGTTTTTATGTACTATTGGGAGCTGCAGTAGGTTGGCTCCTGTTGAATCAACTCGCGAAGCCCAGTTTGGGAGGAATACCAACAAAAAGAGACCAAGAAGTCTCATCACAAGCACCAGGTGGACTTCTTATGCGATTATTATTACACTCAGCGTGGACAGCTGTTGGATTTTATATTTGGCTAATGGCACTGCAGATCTTGGCACCAACACGTGTTGCGATATTAGAATACATCGAGTATTTTGTCGCGATAGTCATGGGTGGACTTTTAAAATGGAAAAATAGTAGACCAGTTCAGTTTGAAAATGCTGGGTTATTGCTTGGAGCGTTATTCCTCTTTTCGTTGAGCATCACATCAGAACAAGCAAACTTTACTCGATATGAGCTTATATTCCAAATCAACACTATCAGATTTGACGGTATTTTGTCACACGCATGGGGTATAGTGCTACTATTGGCTGCGATTGTATGCAATCTACTAAGAAAGAATCATGCAAGAAGACTATCGGCTGATTTGGGTTCTGTAAGACTACTTGGAGTTCAATTAGGAGGCAGAAGACTCTTTTGGGCTTCTCTGGCATGTGGAGGTGCGTTGCTTCTACCAATGATATTCATCAACTTTGTAATCGTATGTACTTGTTTCATTCGCTAACATCCTAGTCGCCAGGAAAGATATTTTTCGAATTCTTTTCGCCACGTAACGTACTGTTGGTCATTGCAGGAAATTGTTTAATTACACTTCCATATTATGCTGATCGCATAACCAAGCGCCAATCCAAAAACTCTACAAGTCCAATTTCACCAACGGATGACTCACCACCAACAAAAAGGTATGTATTAAGCGCATCTATTGACAATCTACAGTCCACCGCTACAATGGCGTATCATTTTCACCGCACTTCTTTGCGCGACAAGATTCTTCCAGCCAACTACATTTATACTAGCAGCCGCATTATTTTTTAAGAGTATTGGTGCTCTAACAGGAAGCAACACTGTTCTCATGAACACCACTTTACCATTCTCGTTAGGGTATGTTTCACATTCAGTTTTTGACCATTGTAGAACAACTCAAAAACGAACACAACAACGGTCGCGATTCATGAACGGACTTATTATGTATTTACAATTTATCATGGCCAACAAGGATTCTAGATACTTATTTTTCTTCTTGTTGGCTAATTTAGCCTTCATGGTTGTAGAATTAGTTTATGGCCTCATCAGTAACTCATTAGGTTTGATTTCAGACTCTGGTATGTATTTCTAGTATTTTTTACTAACTTTTCTAGCACATATGTTCTTTGACTGCGGCGCATTGGCCATTGGTCTCTATGGAAGCTTCATGAGCAAGTGGAAGAGCAATAACGTTTATACTTATGGATATGGTCGCTTCGAGTACATCTCAGCACTCATCAACGGGTTACTACTAGTGTTTATCTCTGTATACATTGCACTAGAAGCTTTCCATCGTATTTTCGATCCACCAGTGATCGAATCTGCGGGTAGATTGATTTTAATTTCAGTCATGGGATTCTTTGTCAATCTTACAGGAATGTTCTTCTTCCATCAAGATGAACAAGACGAACATCACAACGAAAACATGTATGGTGTATACCTACACATGTTAGCCGATACACTAGGTTCAGTTAGTGTTATCATTTCAACGGTTATCATGCAATACTTTGGATGGTACATGGCCGACCCTATTTGCAGTTTGTTAATTAGCTTGATGATTTTAGGAGCTAGTTATCCACTATTATCAAATAGTATGGCAGTACTATTACAAAGATCACCTCGGTTATCTGATGCCAAGATCACATCATGTTTAGAAACAATAGAACACTGGTCAGGCATCCTATCGGTCACAAACACTCACTTTTGGACAATGGATAACAACACAGTTGTTGGAACACTGCACGTCAAGGTTGAAGATCATATCAACGAACAACAAATGC
>JAESGV010000373.1_pt1 | contig 19776 bp, 19 predicted proteins | sample 9269781 | NCBI WGS metagenome assembly JAESGV01 (sample SAMN15741586, study PRJNA653496) | algae metagenome | isolation source: Tildeniella torsiva UHER 1998/13D and co-occurring heterotrophs from... | place: Slovakia: Slovak Paradise National Park, Hrabusice, Kosice Region | collected 2000-01-01
CAAACGATGGTGGTCAACAAGTCGTCACTTTTAGAGGTTTCTTGTCAAGATTAGATGCCAACACTGGTGCTGTTGTTTGGAAGAGTTACATGGCACCTCAAGGTTACACAGGAGTAGGTGTGTGGGGAAGCTCTCCGGCGATAGATTACGGAAGAAACACTGTTTACTGCACTACTGGAAACAACTACGAACTTCCACAATCAGTAATCACCTGTATCAATAATGGTGGTGGAAAAGCATGTATGGATCCAACAAATTACGTAGATAGCATCGTAGCGATTAACATAGACACTGGTGTTGTTCGTTGGGCGACAAATTTCAATGGCGTTGACTACTGGAACACCAAGCTTTGCCCAAAGCATGATAGCTGTGGACCAAACTACAAAGATTTTGATTTTGGACAAGGACCAATGTTATTCACTGTCAACGGCGTAGACGCTGTCGGAGCTGGTCAAAAAGGTGGTTTAGTTCATGCAGTCAACCGTGACAATGGTCAACCAATTTGGACAACCAGGACTGGAGAAGGCACAGCAGGTGGTGGAATGTTGCACGGAAGTACTGTTGATGACAAACACGTCTACGTCGGAGATACAAACAATTGGGGTGAACCAAAAACTCTTAAAGATGGAAGCGTTTGCGCAGGATTCCAAGGTTACTGGTCTGCTCTAGATAAGAACACAGGCGCCATTGTTTGGCAAAGATGCAATCCTACTGGCTACAAAGCATTCGGACCATTAACCTCTGTACCAGGAGGCCTAATGTTCGCAGGTTCCATCGATCCAGCTGGAAAGGCGTATGCCTTCCGTGCAACTGATGGTGCGATCGTATGGCAAACTGAACTCGGTGGTGCTGTAGGTTCCGGTGCAGCGTTGACTGGAGATTACTTAATCTGGGGAGCAGGTTACAGTAAATGGGGAATTGGTAGCGCAGGAAGAAGAATCACCGCATTCAAGGTAGGTGGAAGTAACACACCAACCACTACGTTACCTGGTACACCAAGTACAGCCTCTCCAACAAGTTATGATACGAGAAATTGCTGGACTTGCCCTGCTGGCCAAATCCATTGGTTCCAAGCCGGTCTAGCTACCGCGCCAGGTGGAGATCGTTGTGCATGTGTACCATATTCTGGCACTCCAACAACTAGCACTGCACCAGGACCATCCACTACTACATCGCCAACAAGTTATGATACACGAGGATGTTGGACATGCCCTGCTGGCCAAATCCATTGGTTCCAAGCTGGTCTAGCCACTGCACCAGGTGGTGATCGTTGTGCATGTATTCCATATTCTGGAAATCCACCTGCTCCAGCGCCAACTACCACTGCACCCGGTACACCAAGTACATCTTCACCAACTAGCTATGATACGAGAAATTGTTGGACATGTCCTGCCGGCCAAATCCATTGGTTCCAAGCTGGTCTAGCCACGGCACCAGGTGGTGATCGTTGTGCTTGTGTTCCAAATTCTGGATCTCCAACTACTACTACTACAAGAGCACCAGGATCATCTACCACAGCAGCACCAAGCTCATGTTGGACCTGTCCAGCAGGCCAAATCCATTGGTTCGATGCTGGTATGGCATCGGCACCAGGAGGTGATAGATGCGCTTGTGTACAAAGTGGCGCAGCACCAAGTCCAAATACACCATCTACGACTAGCTCATGTTGGACCTGTCCTAGTGGGTGGAAACATTGGTACGAACTCGGAATGAGCGCACCAGGAAACGGAGATAGATGTCAATGCATTAAAGTGTAATAAATTTTTAAAATTGAGAGTAGCTACCGGAGTTTCTTCTTCGAACGAGTACAACCACTACAATGATTGTGACAATAACTGCAAGTAAGAAAGCACCACCTAGACCTAACATGATTGAAAGAATGACTTCTACGCCAACACCAGAATCACTTCCACCTCCTGATTTTGTTACTGTCATAGGCACATACGGAATTTGATAATCTTGTCCATTCTTTGTGAATTTGGCAACTACATTGTACACGAACTTACCTTCTGTTGGGTTTTCGTACAAGTCTAGTGTATACACGTTTGTTTTTTCTGGACTTGCTGCAGATGCCAAAGTAGCGCCACATGAAGCTCCCATGTTGTAGTTGGTTTTTCCATTTGCTTGTACAAAGACTTGATAGGTAGCATCGGTGATTTCGCTTGGTGTATCGCACTTTTCGTCACCGCACCAGACTACATGTTTAAATGTAACTTTTCCATCATCGACATTGATTTTGTTAGAAGGTAAGCCGTACCCATAATCGCCTCCTTGATTATCAACGAAGCTGCTAATAGCAGCTTTGACTTGAGTATTTGCCTCGGCAGCGACTAATGCGATATAGTAAACAATATTATTTCTGCATTTGCCTGAAGTGTCGAGACACATTAGTGTAAACCAGCTGCCAGTGTTTGTTGAATAGAAATCATATTTGTTTGGACTTGGTATGTATTTTGAGTCATCACAATTCGCTTCCCAACAGTATCTTACGTATACACTAATCGCACCAGTACACGCTTGGAATAATGGCTTTAAGTACTTGATATTAGCTGACGACTTTAAATCGGCTTTCAAATAAAATGTAGAGCCTGTAGATGACAGCGTTGTTGCTTGTACAGTACCAGGTACTAGATTAACAAACTGTTGTGAGTGCACTACAGCAACAAGAAGCGCCAGTAGCAGGTACTGTACGGTATTCATGTGAATGTTTGCTTCTAGTTTTTCAGAATCAAAATCAAAAACAAGCTGGATAACGAGTTGCAGAAATATCTTGGAGGGTTCCATTGTACAAGACTTTTATGCTTCAAAATTTATCATAGCTTTCTGAGTTGTTCCATGATATCGTTCTTGCTAATAGGTTTGTTCAGGTACGCTGACATACCAGAGTCTATTCCTTGTTTATGATACTCTTGCCGAACATTGCCACTCAGTCCAATAATGGGAACAACTTTCAATCCCTTTTCTACTTCCCACTCTCTAATTCTCTGCGAACATTCATACCCGTCCATATTGGGCATACTCACATCCATAAATACAATATCTAGTTCATTATTTTTGTACTGCTCTAGACCATCTACACCATCATTGGCAGTGATACACTCACAGCCAGTATGTTTTATTATTCGTTGCAATACACGCCGGTTGATCTTGTTATCTTCTACAACAAGTACACGCAACACGCGATCACCCAAATTGTTAGTTGCCACTTCCTCCTCTTGTTTTGTTTCTATTGTTACACTTTCATCATACTCACACTCAACATGAAATGTAAAAGTTGATCCTTGTCCTCTCACAGATTGACAACTGATGTCACCATGCATCAATTTGGCAAGATTTTTACTAATGAACAAACCAAGGCCACTACCACCGTACTCGGATGTTCGTTGTGTGATCTGTTCAAACCTGTTAAACAGGTTTTTGATGTACCTTTCATCTATGCCCTCACCAGTGTCTTTTACACACATTTCTATACGTATAGTGTTCTTACTGATAAAATCTTGACTACTCTCAAATGCAATACTTCCATGTTTTGTAAATTTAATCGCATTCGAGAGTAAATTGATTAAAATTTGCCCAATTCGATTCGCATCACCAATTAGTACCCGTGAACCATCTGGTATGTGTTTGACCAACGTTAAATTCTTTTTTGAGGCCTCTACTGCAAACATTTGAAAAACATATTCACAGAGTTGGTTCAACGTGAAAGGTTTTGGTTGTAACGTGACCTGTCCAAACTCTAATTTGGAGAGCGTCAATACATCATCGGTAATCACCTTTTGATGTGCAGCACAGAGCGATACCGCTTCGGCATATGATTTCATATTATTTACTACTTTTTCATATCCAGAAACCTGCTCTAATTCGATACCCATCATGTTTATGTTACCCATGATGCCTTGTATTGGATTTCTAATCTCGTGGCAGATTCGATCAATAAACTCTTCCTGTTTCAGTCGGTAAAGATCCGCCTCTTGCGCACGCACTCGTTGCACTTCTGCTAACTCTTCCATTGCATTTATTTTTGTGTTGAATGATTGCGAGTTCTCTATACTAATTGCCATTTGTGTAGCAAGTACGTTCAACACGTTGATTCGTTCACTGGTAAACACATCACACATGAGATTGTTTTCTACATACAAAACAGCTTTCAGTTTGTTCTGCCGAATCACTGGCATGCATAGTATAGATCGTACATCATTACTGATAATGTACGGATTTGTTTCTATGAAACCATACTTTTTGTCCTTTGATGCATCTCCTAACACGATGCTATCAAACGTACGGCTTACAAATTCTACAATAGCTTGGCAACCATCACCCCATTGTTCTAATGGCTTGGAACAAAGTGCTGCGCTGTTGATGTACTCGGCAACAACAATTTCGTCAATGATTAACGCACCTTTGGAAGCACCTGCAGTTTCCATGATGACTTTCATAATGTTTAACAACAACTCGTCCATATCTATAGCACTACTTATAATCTGACTTGCTCGCAAGATGCTATCTAAATCGAACATGGCTAGTGGGTAACTTGCAGTACTGGAATGCGGCTTGTTGACTTGTGCACTACCATCAACGTGTTTAACTAACAAATCAGGGTATTGTTGCACAAATTGTTCAACTTTGAGCGTTGCGCCCCACATACGGTACCTACGAAGAGCACTCTTGAAATAACCTTTTGCTAGTTTTCGCTTTCCAGAATACAATGTAAATTGTAATGCTCGTTCATTCGCAATTGCACATTCATGCATAAAACCTTGGTTTTTCGATTCTTGTATGGCTTGACTATAGAGTGTTAACGCCTCCCAGTTTCGTTCCTCTAGCACAGCTATTTCTGCTTGTATCAAGAGGTACTTGTTCAAGTAGTTTATCGGTGTCTGTTTGCTCACAGTTTCTAGCTTTTTAACATCTTCTTCTAGTGCAGATGTAATTTGTTCTCGTATGGGATCTTGTACCGCATGTCGTTTCAGCAGAATCAATAGTCGTAATTCAAATAACGCACTGAAAAAGTGGAAAAAGGGAACACAATACAAAAATGACACAAATGTCAACTCTTTTCGAATTTGCTTGATTTGGTTGAATCGTTTGTATGCGTATTCTACTGCGCTGGATGCATGATCATACTCGTAATCTAGCACATAATCTACAACAAGTTTGAATACATTAGCATGCACTACTGCAAAATATTGTTGATTCTGGCGTAGTGATTCAACATGCTCATGAAAGTTTGGTACGCGTTTACCTTGTAACATGTCCAGTATCATTTGCAAAGTGACAGTGATTGTCTTTCCAATCTCATGTTTTGTTTGGTTCACAAACTTGCAACAGTTTTCCAACTCGTGCTGCGCACTAGTAATACTGCCGCCAGTGAAGAATAACTGTGGTACAAAGTAGGTCAACGAGTACCCTGCGAATGCATATTCACCACATTCAACTCCAAGTCTTCTTGATTCTCTGCTCATATTTTCACAGCTGTGTACATGCTCACGTGTGTGGTGAATCAATGCAGTATACACATGCAATGCTTTTGAACGCGGAGAGTATGCTTCAGGAAAGATATCATTAGCGATATGAAGAGCCAAGTCGCTATACACGTATGCAGCTTCATACTCGCCCATACCAATCAACACAACAGCACAAAAAATTAACGGCATACTAGACTCTGGACCTAATTGCCGATCTAGTAACACGTTGAGTGTAACCATAACCGTAAGAGGTAGCAACTCTGGCATACCCAAGTACGCAATTGGCAACTCAACCATTAACAAATTACACAAGATACTAAACTCTTCATCTTGTGGTGGTAACGTTCCCATCTTTGCCAACGTGCCTTGGTCATATTCTAAATCTTTCATCTTGTCTTGTACTTTTTGTTTTGCTTCCATGAAACGTTTATCACGTTCTTGTTTTGGTTCTGAAGAACTAAACTTGATTCCAAATGGCTCTAGACCTAATGCAGCTGTGTCGTACGCTTCTAAAATTCTTCCTTGAACGGTGTACTGATTTGCACGTATGATGTAGGACTCACTAATTTCTTTACGATTCTGTGAGTGTGTTATGAGCTTGTTAACGGTGTTGCTGCTTTGTTCGTACTCTGCAAGTACAGAATAAGCAGTGGCAAGTTCCTTGTGTAACGCAAAACCGAGATCGTGTTGGTCTTCCCATGCGGTAGGTGAAGAAGCTTGGAAACACTCTACACCAACTTGTAAATAGTTTAACGTTGCACTGTGAGCAACAGTTTTCTTTGCAGCTAACGCTGCTTGTAAATTGTAATGCGCTAGTTGTAGGTACTTTTCGCACTGTTCGTTATCATCACTTATGACCTGAATTCCTTTGTTCAAGTGATCTACTGCTTCGAGAAATTCGTTCATCACTCCGTCTTTGTGTACAATCAACTTTTGTCCAATTGTGTAGTGCATTTGCTGTCTCTCTTTCTTGGTTGACATCATGTACAACGCTTCAGTGACGCGATCATGCGCAAAGTGTAGCTCGCTGTTGGCGATGCTTGCCAAACCATAATTTAGTGCTGGGAAAAGTTTATCTTTCAACTGTGTAATACTTTCTTCTAGCACTGAAACAAGTTTTGTCAAATGTACCGAACCACCAAAGCAACATGCCCATTTCAATAGATTTTTGGTTTCTACGGGAAACTGATCAATACGGTGAATTGTAAGATTGATAACGTTATCAGTAGCGCGTTGTGACTGAATCTTGTGTGTGTCCCATTGCCATCGCTCTGCGTCCTCACTTAGTGATAATAAATTCTCATCGTTTAACGTTTGCAGAAAAATCTTTGTAAAAAATGGGTTTCCTTCTGTCTTTTGATGCACTAATGCGGATAACTCGTGCAATTCGGCGGATTTCTGTACATTTCGAGTGTTTCCGTATAAAGTATCATGAATCCATTGTAATACGTCGGTAAATGATAGTGGTGATAGTACAATGTCAGTAACAGGTACCGATCGGTCTGCACGTATCTTTTCAATTGCTAACATCGTTGGATGGATATCTGAAACTTCATTGTCACGATACGCAGCTATACAAACAATATTCTTTTCCTCTAAAAATTGTTTCAGAAACTGTATACTCTCGTGATCTGCCCACTACACAAAATTAGTTTACAAAATAAAACCATACCTGTATGTCGTCAAGAAAGATTACTATTGCTTTGGATTCTGTGAACACGCTTACAAAATTTTTAAACACCATATCGAATCGATTTTTTGCTTCTTGTCCTCCAAGTTCAAGTACAGGTGGTTGTATTCCAATTAACAACTCTAATTCAGGAATGACATTTGCAATGATCTTTCCGTTGTTTTGTAGCGCCTCTAAAAGTTTTTCTTTCCATACAGCAATTCGATCTTTGCTTTCAGCTAACAATTGTTTGATTAGAGACTGAAATGCTGAAACGAACGCTCCATACGCTACAGTTGTCAACTGATCAAACTTTCCTGTAATGTAGTAGCTTCGTTGCATTGTGATTGGTCGCTGAATTTCGTTGATCAAACTAGACTTGCCAACGCCGCTGTATCCACTCACGAGTAACAATTCACTCTTGCGTGTACGCTGCACACGTTCGAAAATATTTAGTAGCGTTTCAATCTCTTTGTCACGTCCATAAAGTTTCGATTTTGCAATTGTGAAGCGTTCTGGAAAGTCCATTTGTGCGATAGGAAAATCGTCTATACTCCAATGGTCATCAGCTTGAATTAATATACTTGAGCATAGTTCTAAATCGTGTAGTAATCCTTGACATGATTGGTACCGCATTGATGCATCCTTACTGTTGTCGGTTAGTAAATAAAAAAAATGTACTTTAATAGTTTCAAAATAATGTTTTGTACAACATTTGGTACACGAGTTGGTAACGGTGGTGGCTCGCACGCGACATGTTGATGAAATAATTCCATTGGATCGTTGCTCAAGAACGGAGCATGACCACATACCAACTCATAAAACGTTATTCCAAGCGAGTAAAAATCTGTCCTATAATCTATAGAACGGTTTACTCTCCCTGTCTGCTCTGGAGACATGTACTATAAACTGTGTTAAATACAATTTTTAAAACACCTTACCCGCAGTGTGCAATATAATTTGTTGGGATTTGTTGATACTTGCTCTACGTCTTCGCGCAAGCGAGATGCACATCCAAAATCAACATAACGAAGCACGTCAGTTGATTCATCAACTACCTATTTGTTAATTGTCCGTTCAGACAGTATCTTACAAAGTTTGTTGGTTTTATGTCTCTGTGAGTAACGCCGATTTTATGGATGTCTCGTAGTCCTTGTGCGCATTGTATTGCTAGAGCAAGAAAATGGTCCAAAGCAAATCCATCCTGTGGAATCTGCTTTCCCAAGTTGCTCCCACAGTCGTTCATTATAACCATCGCGCGAGGTCGTCCTTCTTTGTCGACTTGCTCAACGAGCTCCAAGTAAGAAACGACATTAATTGATTCGGCCAAACTTTTTCCAATCTCATATTCTTTTCTAAGAAAATGCAAATCGCTTTCACGCCCAATTAACTTTGTATGCGTTTTTAAGACAAGATTGTTGCCTTCGTTATCTCGAACACGAAAAATTGTTGCTCTTTTTCCACGATAAATACATTCGGCGTCTGCAAAGTGTTCGAGAACAATGCTTGTCATTGTGTTGTTATTAAGAGACAGCTTTTAGCCTGCATCACCCAAAGTAATAGAGAAGAGATCTTTGCTGATGGCCTCCGCGCTAAAGCAAAAATAGCGCAAAAGAAATTATAAAATTAGATGAACGATCAAGTTGTTCTAATCGACAAGCATACGGTAGAAGGTGTATTTAGCAATAACCAGGTGAAAGTGGGAATAGTACAGTTTTTTACTTTTACTATACCGTTTTTCGCATTTTTTACTGTTTCATTGCTATCAGCTCCATTTCTATGGTTGCCATCAATGCTGTACTTTTTACTCGCAAAATTAACAAATTCGTAGTGGTAGAATATTTTTAATGCAGAAAAAACTATATGTATCCAATGATGAGTTAGTGTTGGAGCTATCATTTCCAACACTTTTCATATTCATGTACAACAAAGAAACAAAGCGAATACTGCTCGATCAAGTGGTCGATGTGTTGGTGACGCAAACGTGGTTACAGAAAAAATACGGATTATACAATCTCGTGGTAAAAAACTCGAGCCACTTTGGTGATTATCGAACAAGTGATTTGGAAGTTTCTGGTATAACAAACGCGAACGAAATAGCAAAAATAATATTATCCAAAACGAAAGAAAAGTTATAAATTATATTCAAACGACATTGCGGTGTTTGTTTTCGTAGTAGCAGCGTTAATGTACAAAATATTGTCTTTGGTTTCTCGACCATGACCATCGTGTACATGACCGAACAAATGTACTCGCAATTGAGATAAAGATGGCAACCGAGCTGCTAATTCTTTACATCCCATTCCTTGATCAAGAATACCGTATGGTGGACAGTGTGTTACAAGTATGTTTACATTTTCAGGAATGTTATTCCACACTGCTCGCATTTCTAAATCGTTTTTTGCATAGAAAACTCCATTAACTGACTTGACCATAACATCAGCTATTTTTGACATATTGTTCGCCCATGGTGAGAGATAAATATTAATTCCCTCAATAACCACCGTCTCATCTTGCACATACGTTGCATTTTTGAAGTATTTTTCTTGTATTTGTTGCGGTGTGTTTCTCATTATGATTTTACGTTCGTGGTTGCCAAACGTTACGAGTTTGTGTTTATGAGGAAGTGTAGACAGAAATGTATCGAAATCTAAAACTTCTTCATCCGATCCGTAGTCTGTCATATCGCCACAGTGAATAAATACATCGCCATCGGGGATAGGAACTTGGTTATGGTTATTATGAGTATCACTAACGACAATGATGGTGAGTTGTGCTGTCATTTTTCAGAAATATACTTGACGGTACAGTAAACCAAGAAACAACACTTTTTTGTTGGCGAACGTCTGTGTCTTCGAAGTTTGACATGTTTGACGTTTGAATTACAAGAAGCGCAACCTAGAGGACCAAACACCGCTATCGTGACCTCATCTCTTGTTCGCCAACAGATTGTTTAATTGTAATTGTTGACAGTGAAATGAGCGCAAACAGTACCACGAGCAACACAACGTTTCCACTGCAGTATGAAACAAACATCAAACTTACGTTTGCCGTGTCAGGCACAGTATCATTCGTTGCCTCGTCGTGTTTTCTCATCTATGTAGTTATACAAACTTTTCGCAAACGAGCCTTTTTCAAATACATGTCACTAAGACTGCTCTCATACATAGAGCTATCAGCACTACTAGCGTCAATAAGTGATATCTTTTCGTTCGGACTGATACAAGGCGAACCTAGGGCACTGTGCCAGGCACAAGGATTTTTATCGCAATTTTTTTCACTCGCAGTTGCACTGTGGACGCTATGTCTGAGCTTTTTCATGTTTCTAACAATTGTTATGGGTGTTAAATCAAGAAAACTGTATGTCATACAACTCTCACACTAATACCCTTAGACTAGAAATTATTTTTCACGTATTCGTGTGGTCTATCACAATTGTCGCAAGTTGTCTACCGTGGATAGGAAATACGTATGGGTATAGTGGACACTGGTGTTACATTCAACGAACCATACCAATTGGTCGATTGTGGATCTTGGTTGTCTATTACGTCCCAATCTGGATCGTTATTGTATTGGTGATCGCATTGTACATTGCAGTTGTTGTGTTTATGATCATCACACAAAGAAGAAATCGTTTCTCTGTGAATAGAAAAATTGCCTTGACTGCGTACTACAAACTAGTTGCATACCCTGTTGTCTTTCTTATAGCTTGGGTGTTCCCCACTATAAACAGAGGTATAGGTCTTGCTCAAGCAGAAATTAGTGTAGAAGCATTGTATGCACTAGGTATCATACACGCACTCTCTGCTCGTGCACAAGGTACGTTAAACGTCATTGTCTATGCTCTTGCGCCAATTGATACAAGTGGTATCATTACGCAAATAAGAATGTTGCTTACTAGATGTGGAATTCTCAGAGGAGAAGCTGATAAGGAAGTTGTCATCATGAACGACTTGACTGAGATCATGTTGGACGACGCCAAGACAGACCTAGAAAATTTCGACTGGAATACTCAAACAGAACCTGATGAGATCTCGTATAATGAAAGAGATGTTTAATTGTACAAATGTCTCATCCAAACGTGTTTTTGTAGCGTTTTCTTTAACCATAATCGCGATGAGCTATTTGGAATAATGGTTGACGATTTGCATTCTTCTGGAATGTCGAATACGCGAACGTCTGATACACCATGTTGATAGTCAAACCATTCTTCTAACGCAGTACTGTGTTCATGATGAGTTGTACCTTTTGAGAAAATGTTCACTAATACTCCTGAAGCGCATGCAAATACGTATCGACTATCAAATCTAGAGAGTTAGAGTAGGCCCTAACGCTTACCCAAATACTTGCTGTTCCCAAATATCGCATTTCATTCGGCCACCTAACGTTAATTGTCCAGCGTGAGTTGCGTTGCTAGCTAAACAAAAGGGTAACATAGGACCTTCTAATGGCTGCACTTCACATTGTCTTGTTTCTTTGTTTAAAATAAACGTCTTATTTATATCGTATCTCATAATGACGGCTATCAGCTTTTTTTCTGGATCGAACTCGTGTATGTCTAGTCGTTGCATCTGACGATCTACGTCGAAAAAGATCAAATGTTCATCATCATATTCTTTTCCAGGAGCGAAAAACAATGAGCGAACTGAGAAACTATGCTCGATACAATGTGCCTTCTGCGATAACACATAGGTCGCCAAACATATCAACAAGATGAACAACTTCATTTTTAGCTACAAGCCCAATCAAAACCAGTGCAGAGTTACAAATTATTTTAGTCTTTCAAAGAATTGCTTCTTTTTCTCATTAAATTGCATTACCGTTGCTTGTTCTGCAACCCAAAACTCGTGGAATTGATGGAACGTTTTAACGTACCATTCATTAAAAATGTTAAGAATATCCTGCTCGGTATCTGCCTTATAGAAGCGTTCATCAGCTTTGTGGTAGACAATCTTGTCGTATAGCTCTGCTGTAAAGTTGATTCCTGCGATGGCGTATGAATACCAATACGTTTCATCGTGTGACTCTTCTAACATTTGTCGAGCACGTGCTGTGTCGTGTTTTGCTTGGTAGTGTAGATTGTGTAATCCTAGAACACCCATTCCTCTGTAATCTGTGGCAGGATCTCGACCTTGGTAGCCTAGTTTCATCCATAAATCTGATATTCTTTCATCTCGTTGAGTATCTGGTTGCAAATAACTCCATTGCTAATGGTTAGTGTTGTAAGTTTGTATCGTACTTGTTCAAGCATGTTAACGTGCTCTTTGTTATCATAAGAAAATACTTCATTCCGTAGTTTTGTGAGCACTCCGATCGTATGATTTACACGTATCATCTGTTCGAGGCTCTTCTCCAAGTTTTTAAGTCCATTTCTAAAAGTTAATAAAAAAGAAATAGAGAATACGTGTTGGCTGCATTAAATCGCTTCTTTTTTGCAATGTCTTTCGCAAGTTGTTTCGCCTGTTCTATGTTGTTGTATTTTGAGTGTAGATACCAAACATCAACTTTTCGTTTTTTGTCATAGGTTTTTTCTTTGTACTCTGCGAGTTGTTTCGACTGTACTAGATACCTTGCTACAATATTAGAGTTTATCCATGGTCGTACCTACAGACTTTGTCATATCCGTCGTATGCGAGCCATTTGAGACTATTCTTTCTAATTCTCCCTTACCACTGAGTAATCGAAGCACCCATTTGTACAATGGCAACACATACACCCAAAATAAAGACAAAGGCCACATAAAAGTTTGTAATACAGTCTCGGTTTACTAGCCGTTAAGTTTTTTCAAAGCTTCTTCATACTCTGTTAATTGTATCGTGAAGTTCATGTTTGGTTGCGATACTTCCCGTACTTTTTTAACAGTTGCAAATGCATCCTTGAATGATAGTCCTTGAGAATACATCAAGTAGGCAATGACAATGGTTACACTTCGGGACTGTCCTGCGATGCAATGCACGAGTACACCACCATCTTTTCTTGCGTTATCAATAAATAAATTACAATCTTCAAAGAATTTGCTCATATCTTGGTCATTACTGTCATTTGCGTTCAAGACGCGAACTTCAGTGAAGAGTTCCGGGAAATGGGCATCTGTTTGCATCACAGAAGCATTAAGGATATACTTGATACCCAATTTCAACAACAAAGTTGTATTCTTTGCACAATCGGCTCCTCCAATGTACAAGTTCTCAACAACCAAGTCAGGAATCGTTTGTGCAATTCCTAACAAGATATGACTATACCGAACAGTGTTAGTAGATAGATCACCACCAACACTAGTACTTCCACTATCATCTACAACGTCACCAAAGTCAGGAACTTGACAAAACAAATTAAAACGAATATCAAACGCTTGTACACCAACACGAGCCAGGCGTTTCAGTACAGACAAAGAGGGAAATTGAGATATTAAATTATACGAAAAATCAATTCTTCGTAGCAGTGATCGTGGAGACTTGGCAGGTTGCGCTTTTACAACTTTAAAGACTGAAGGTTTCACAGAAAACACTTTTGATGGAGAGTCAACAGGTGGTGTAAGTGGCGTAGGAGGTGCATCAGGCACATTTTCATAAAAAATAGCAGGAAGTTCCCGAATACAATTACTCTTCATGTGTAGTTCTTTCAATGGGTGCATAGCGGAAGAGATGGTGGTATTTGTCAAAGAGGCAGTAAATAAACATGACATGTCGATGATTTCTGATATTTTGTTGTTTGATGCGTTCACGAGTTCCCAATGCCGACTCAACTCTTCAAAGTTTTTACAGTCATGATAGAACGATGTCAAATTGTTGTGAGAGATGTTTAACGATCGTAGTTCAGTTAATAGATGTAGCGGAGCACGGTCGAGTTGGTTATTTGATAGGTCCAAGTGGTGTATAGTGGAAATGCTCTCGAAAAACGCATCTGGAAGTTCCTTGATCTGATTTCGATTTAAACTAAGTGAATGCAAGTGATGTAGACCATGAATAGGTGGTACGCATGTGATAAAGTTTGACATTATCCGTAAAACTCGAAGTTCTGTAAAATGTTCGCATACTTGTTTGAATATAAACTCTCCGTCGCAAAAATCAGTTCCGTTTTCTGAGAAATGTAGTTCATAAACGGGTTTGTTTTCTTGTGCAACGAGTTCTGTTAACGAGACGAGGTCTTTTATCGAAAAAGTCAAATGAAAGATTTTTAAAACGAGGTGTTCTTGGTTTTGTTGTTTCAGAATCTGATTCGCGTAATCTTTCTGCCACGTATCGAAGGTTTCTTGAACTGGTTGCCGCATTCGTGGTCGCGGAGGACTTAACATGGTTTTTGTACAGTTGCCTGTTTACAAGCACACTTGGTCGTACAAAGTTTAAATTATATTTTATATGGTTCTACAATATATACATCTGACATTCTTCTTACACCGTGCCTATCTAATTTACATTTTCGCAGAATTTCGTCTAATTGTTCATATGGTGCCGTGTTGACAATAATAATTTTCTTTTCTGCCATTTTTTGCAACACTTCTACTTTTTTTTCGTCTGGCCAAAGTGCCAGATCCCTGATTATATAAACATCGTAGTCTAGGGGTACATCGAGTGATGCCTTCTTTGGTACATACAACAATTTGTTAAAATTGGCCTCGCCAAACTCAGATCGTAACTGTGGCGCAAAATCTTTAGCATTACACAGTACTACCGTGGGTTCTAATACTGCTGCGTTTTCTATGTTGTGGTATTTTGATATGATTTCTAGAGCTTGACGGCCTTTGTCGCCACCCAAGTCCAATATTCGCCGTACACCGGCGAAGAAATCAGGTTCGAAATATTCAGCAAGGGCTATACCACTCTCACTTGAAGTCATAGTGTTTTGTTTGATTTCGCACCCGCAAATAGACCACTAATAAGGCAAGTTGAACTGACAAGATATTTATACCTTAGCGAAAAGTTTAGCTCGCGTTTCGAGTACTGACACAATAATCTTATGTGCGATTCGGAATGCTCTTATGATGAATACAAGAGTACCTGTAGGTGGTCGTTAGTGAGCCTGCAAGTCACCCAAAACAGTTCTGCTATTCCACGCGCAAAATTTCGGGTGGGGCAGTTAACAGTAGATGTCAGTTACGCAGCTAAATGATTTGAAAAAGCTTCACAAAGAGTGGAATGTTAGGTTTTGCATGTAGTGTACAAAATCGTCAAATGAAAGTTCATCTGAGCCAATCTCTTGAAACAGCTCATCAACTTCGGAACTGGTAATACTTTCACCCATATTATTAAGCGCATTTAGATACGAGTCTCGCGTTACAGTACCTGTTTGCTCATTCGCGAACATTTTGAACATGCCATCCATCTTGTCGGTACTACGCTCTTGCAACGTCATAAATCCATTTTTCTTTTCTGATTTTAAGAGGATCATATTGGGTTCTTCTTGTAAATGCAAATAGTCCATAGCTAAAGACATAAACGTAATAAAATCATAGTAGTTGAATGTTTCGCGATCAAAAGATATTAACTTCATCATGTCATTCAGTTCTTCCTCCGTAGGATACACGCCCATCGAATAGAATACAACTATCTTGTTAATTGGTTTGTTGTACGCGTACTGTTCAGTTGTTTGAGTGTTATTTCACCTTTTTCTTCTGTGTCAAGGAGTCGAAATGCTTCTTTGAACTCTGCATGTTGGTCCTCAGTTAGCAGTGCCATGTTTTGACGTGTGATGCTTACAAGAATTTTTATAAAACATATACAAGAAGAATTAACGTAAACTTTTTAGTTTCACCATTACAGGTGCCAATGGATTCAATAAATTAAATAACTGTTTCTCATTCAAAATGTTTTGATAGCCTTTCGTCTCCACTTCTATTTTACATTCCTTGATCATCTTAACAACAATTGTTTTTACAAGTAAAAACGCATAACGTTCACCAGCACAAGAGTGTCTACCTCTTCCAAACGGTGTGAACAAATACTTGTCAAATTCTACCTTCTCGTCAACAAATCGTTCCGGTTTGAACGTTGCTTGTTGCGTAAACACATTTTCTGATCCGTTTGGTACTAACACAATTACGTTACCTTTTGGTATAACGTGCTCACCTATTGGCACATCAGATTCTGCATACCTTAGACCTTTCACAACAGATCGCTTATACTTTCGTATCGTTTCAACAATAGATGATTCTATACGTGGAAGATCAAGCACAGAGTCATACGATAGTTCAGAACTTGAATCTATCTCTTGAGACATTTGTTTATACGTTTCTGATTGTGTATCTAGTTCAGAATACTCTAGTAACAAGTAACATATTGTTTGTAAAGTGTTGATATGCGCTGCTTGCAAGAAATTGATAATGTAGTGCAACACTAGCTCTGTCACGTTGTCAACATCCTGGTTTTCTGGTTTTTGCAACTCTACACGTGCTTGTTCAATGATATGTGAGAAAGCGCCATCGTTTCTTGGTTCGTTGTGTACAAATTTGTCGAGTTTTTTCACTGCTCGGTCAAACGCATAGTGCCGTTCTAATTTCATTCCAAAAATCATTTTGATCATATCTTTGGGTGCTGGTTTTTTCGAAGCGTTCATAACAGCGTAGAACGATTCTGCAATTTCAGCTCCGCATGCGTCGAACACTTCCTCTGTTGTGAATGCTAAAATGTTCATGTTGGTAACAATGGTAGAAATAGATTTGAAAAAATCTACTGTTACGGTTTCTTTTCCATTAAATAATGATTCTACTTGGTTATGTAACCGATTGTTAATTCGATCGATTTGTGAACGTAGAATAGAAGGTGTCATTAGAGCGGAAACGATAGGTGCAATTGAGAACCGGCCAGATTTCCAGCCATAACGTACCGATATATCAAATAGTGTTGCTAATGCTGGCCATGAAGTTACTTTGTCGTCTGGCATTCGATAAATCTTTTTAACATGTTGTGGGTCGCATACGACTGTAATCCAACGCTTCAATACGTAGATAGTAAATGTGGTCCCGAATTTTTGTTGATACTCGAGTATGGATTTCTTTGCGTTTGTTAATGCTGTGATATTACCGAGTAGCGGTACAATTCCTGCTACGACTGCTGGACTTTGTGGTCTGAGATTTAGCTTGCGAGATGTGTTTGCTCTGTAACGCCACACGAAAAACAAAATCGCAACAATCCCCACAGCAAGTGATGCAAAAAGCATCTTTGTGTAATCTCTGCTCAACTGGGTTGTTCAAAAATGTTCTATGCAGACATCATCGTTTCTACTCAAAGTGCTACCTCTGACCAGACTACATCAACACAAACTCTGTACGAATATCTAAAAGCGAGAGCGAGTACACTCTACTTTAAATGCAACAAAACGACACCGTTCCAGGACAACGCTGGTTATCTTTATTATATAGGAACAGACGCTCAAACAAAAGATTGGGAAAATCCTTCGCTTACTGGAAAAATCAAGATAACAGCGTCATCTCTCTCACCATTTCCTGAATACAACGTTGTTCATCAAGTCGCTAGCAGCGTAACACCAGGAGTATTTGCCACTCATTATGATGTTGATGGTCCCACTTGGATTAAAGTGGATTTGTTACATAATAAGCGTATTATAATAGATGGGTATGCCTTACACAGTTCCTGTAAAGGCTGCAGTGGCTCGTATGCGCTGCGAAAGTGGCAACTAGAAGGATCCAATGATGATGAACAATGGACAGTGTTAATTTCCCATGTAGATGATACAAGTCTTACAAATGACGTATATTGTCCAGCAGCGTGGAATTTTGAGAATAATGCCCCATACAGGTACATTAGGTTGTACACTAATAGTCCACAACAAAATACAAGAAATAATATGATGACAATTGGAGGAATAGAATTTTATGGACGCGTGTTAACTAGATAAACAAGAAAAGGTGTAGGATGAATAAAATGCTTGTTAGAAACACGTAGTTAGCTAAGATTACAGCAGAACCATACGGGATTTTTGATGCGGGTTTGGAACTCATAACACCTGTCATGTCACCCAAGAATTGCAAACAATGGCAACATACTACACCAATGATGTTCCTCTGCAAGACTTAGATGCTCCTCTCATGATGAGTTCTAGTGGCGCAACAGCGTCAGAATTCGATGCGGCTGATGAGGACAACTTTACAGAAAGTCTCATCCAAAAATATGCCTCAGGATACAACGAAGAGGAAGATGTCGACCAAATTCACGTATGTGAACAACACACTCAGTGCTAACTAGTAGACAATGGAGTATATTAAGCCATACAGAATCAACTACTTGTTGACGGTAATTTTTTACATTCTGTGTGTGGTTACGTGTGGAGCTTTGTTACTTCTTGGAAGATGGATGCCATGGTTAAAGCTCAAAATGACACATATCCCGTGCAAGAATTGGAACGCAACAAAAATGCTTATCAGAGTATGCAAACTTTTGCATTATTTCTAACAACTAGTCACGTTTTGGAGTTTTGACAGTCGTTTCTGTTAAAAAGACAGAAGTATCACAAATAATAGGCGTACAAATTCTTTTTATTTTATTAACAGCATAGAAACCTGCACTACAAATTTTTATTCGCATGTTCAAGTATCGCGACTTGAATTTTATCTACTCACACAAGGATGGTGAATTTCATCAAGTACAGTAAGTCAAATAACAAATATGCTCACATCAAAGTTACGATACAGCAGTTCCATTTTCACAAATCTATGAACTCGCAAAAACAACTCCAAATCGCGAGTTCCAACGGTTATTGTTTTTAAAGAACGTGATAGATATTCCTGTCAAGGGTTATTTCCTACTATTGATCGATGAAATTCTTCATCCGTTCTACATTTTCCAAATCTTTAGCGTTTGTGTATGGATGGCAGCTGCATACTACGTACGTGATTTTTATATTTTTTTAATAACTTATAGTATTATGCTTCTGCAATTTTTCTCATTTCCTTGTTGTCGAACATCATTTCACTCGTAGAAACTCGTCGCGCAATGGTCAAATTGTCAACAACTGCAAAATACGTCTGTACCGTCAATCGTCTGACACCAAGTGGCGATGGATACGTAGTTGACACAGTTTCATCAGAAGAGCTCGTACCTGGTGATTTACTAGAAATTCCCGATCAATTCACACTCCCATGTGATTGTGTCGTACTTCAAGGTACAATCATAGTAAACGAAGCCATGCTCACCGGTGAATCCATTCCCGTTTCCAAAGTGTTAGTTCCAAACACGCAACAAGTATACAATGTCGACGCCGATCGCAATCATACCTTGTACGCAGGTACAACAGTCCTACAAATTCGTAAAAGTACACAAACCATGACTCACGATGGTGCAGTTGCCATGGTCGTAAGAAGTGGTTTCAATAGTGCAAAAGGAAAACTGATGAGTAGTATTTTATACCCAAAACCAACTACTTTCAACTTTAATCGTGATAGTTACCGCTTTATGGGTGTCATGTTCTTGTTTGCGTTGGTTGGTATGGCTGTTTCGTTGTACTTTTTGATCATACGTCATGCAAGTGTAAAAGATATTATTTTGGGTGCTCTTGAAGTGATTGTCACTGCGGTGCCACCTGCGTTACCGTTGGCTATGACAGTTGGTACTTCGTTTGCTATTCATAGACTCAAGAGTAATTACAAAATTTTTTGTATTAGTCCACCACGTGTCAACGTTGCAGGAA
>JAESGV010000374.1_pt1 | contig 19750 bp, 11 predicted proteins | sample 9269781 | NCBI WGS metagenome assembly JAESGV01 (sample SAMN15741586, study PRJNA653496) | algae metagenome | isolation source: Tildeniella torsiva UHER 1998/13D and co-occurring heterotrophs from... | place: Slovakia: Slovak Paradise National Park, Hrabusice, Kosice Region | collected 2000-01-01
TTCAATTTTGCGTATCTCCTCCGTGTTTGGATCACTATTAAAGTCGCCAACGAGCAAAAGCAAAGGTAACCGGACTTGTTTCCCCACCTCTGAACGAAATGCTTTTACGACGGTCAACATTTGTTCTTTGATAATTTCAGATGACTTGGATCGTGAGACTTTACCAACATTATCCCAGTGAGCATTAAAAATAAAAATAGTTCTTCCACGATCGCTTTCTAATCTGGCCCACGTGCATATTCGAGTGCAATCAGAGTCCCAAGATTTCGATCCTGGAACTGATGGTGTCTCGGATAGCCAAAACGTACCTTCATTTACTAACTTAAACGATTTTGTAGCGAAGAATATTGGTGCTGCTTCGCCATAAAATATCTTACTCACCGGATCGTACTCTCTTGGTACTCCAACATAACGATAGTTGTGTTCTCCCAATGATTCATGAATATAGTGGTATTGATTTGGACAAACTTCTTGTAGATTTAAAATATCCGGTTGTACATATTTTATAAGATCGGTCAATGCCTTTTTACGTACAGTCCACGATCGATACCCTACATCTATATTATTCTCAAATCGAATCTTTGATTAGTCGCAATGTTGAAACTAACGTTATACGTCATGAGACACAATTTAGGTGGTGGCTTGCTAGAATAAGACCGTGTTACAGTGTGTAGCTTAGAGAGAATTCTACTGTTGATTGTTCGCATTACAAGACTTTTTGCATTGCGTGTTTTACGTTGTAAGTGAGACATTAATTTTAGCCCTTTTGTTGCCCAAACCTGTTGATAGATCAAAGCAAAGAATAATGTTGAAGTATTGTTTATTGCTTTTGCTAGTTGTAGCTGTTCTTTGCGACGGCTTTGAAGATGGAATGAGTGTTAAAGAGAGAGCTCAGTTTTACGATGCACAATATCAGCGAAAGCCAGTTGAAGTAGGTCCATACCGTCCTGAACCTAGCAGAGGAATTCTTAAAGCGTCGAAAATATTAGGTGAGAGATTAAAGCACAATCAACAACCTGGAAGAAAACTACCTCCATCCCAAAGAGAACCAAACTACGACAGATGGAATCAAAACAGATATGGACAACCTCCAATTGACTATTCTAGCATTCAAAGACAACAATTGGATGAACCGAGTTGGGCTCATAGAAGGAGAAGTGTACGATACAACAATGTTCCAACTATTAGAGAAAGAGCAGACGAACTGCACTATAAACTACGTAACAAACCAACACATGGCAACTATGTACCTGGAGCAATGCACACTAGACATGATGCAGGAAAGAAGCGAGCAGCTGCTCCAGATTGGCGTCAAGCAGGAAGAAACCGTGCTGCAGAATTCCGTGGTGGAGGCAAGTTCAGTATCAAAAACAGAGCTGGCATTCTTGAACGCAAATTACGCCACGGGAATTCAAATCAATAATACAAGCTAGATGTAAAGAATACATAAAACAATTTGAATCAATGTACATTTCAAACCGATGAAGTGCCACTCACAGGGACATTCCAGATTTAGATTTGAAATGATTTAGTACCCCTCCATCATTGAAGTTTCCAACCATTCTATAGTTTGGCTGGCAACGATTGCGCCAAGAGGTTGTTGCGTGAATGTCAGGTGCAACTTATGTGTGGTCAACCATTACCCAAAAAACTGAAACAAATTATGGTACATAGAAACTATTATTTATTTTGTCTTTTTGACTTCTTTTTTAGTCTCTTTCTTTACAGGTTGTGGTTTTGCCTTTCCGATTCTTGTGATTCTAATGAGAACGGCAAGAATCAGAGTTCCTAAGAACAATGAGAACAGAATCCACTTTGTTTGTGTTGCTAAACTTGCTATCGTCGCTACAGTATCCCATGTCTGATTTCTGTGGAAACGCACTGTCAAAAAGATGAAGCACAGATTTTCTATTTGGTCTACAATCCATGCTAGTACAACTAAATAATTTATCGATAGAGGTAAACCAACCCATCTGTAAGCAGCACAACCGATTATTCTGAAAGCGAGCATGTACGTCACGCTGTAAACTAACGAGTCAAATGCCTCGCAGTACAGATATATTTCGCGACCGTGACCTCCGTAATAATCTAATCTTTTGTACAACTGATCTGGCGATAAACCTAGCTCCAAATCAGGAGGTCCTGCTTCGAATAAATTCGCGTCTTTAGATGAAATGAACATGATTCCTCCTAGTACTACAGGATATGCGATAAACGATAGAATAAGCCAAAGGAGCGACTTAGATTTCTCTGTAACAAACGACGTGAGGAACATAGTTTTCCAAGTTTTCGAGTTACAAAAACATGTCGCTGTCATCAAAATTTGGACAAATAAAACAAAGAAAAAATAGCAGGATCAACACATGTCTGTAGTGCGTGCAGGTCCTCTTAAGAAAGAAGCAGCTTTGTTCTGGCGCAAGAAAAACTGCATACTTACTAGCAAAAACGAATTCCAAGTCGATAAGGATGTTCTCGTACTCGATCCCGATAACAAAGCTCACAAAGCGTTCCCTAATGAAGTCAAGGGAAAAGAATTCACATTTATGGTTGTTGGTGCTCTCAAGGGCAAGGGCAATTTGACATCGTATACTCTCCAAGCAGACACACAGGGAGATATGGAAGGTTGGTTATTCGAACTGGACAAAGCGTTAGGAAAAGAAAGTCAATATACACCAAAAGAACAATTAGGAGTAAAAACTCTTACACCAAGCACAGCATCATCAAAGACAGATACATCTCCATCTTCAACGACGCCAAAACGACCAAACGAAGAACGTGGAATCGATTTGGACAACCAAGAAGAAGATGAAAATGTTTACAGACCTCCACCACAGGTAACTCCACAACAAACCACACCAGTCGAACAACAACCATCACCAGTCGCATCTCCACAAACTAAAACACCAAAGAAAGAGGAAGAACCAGTTTTCATTCCAGAAGTGCCAGAGGACGATGGCGGAAATGATACAGATACTGATAGTCCACGTGGAAATTTGGATGACAGTGATGATGAAAAACCAGTAAAACCAGAAGCAGACCTAAACATGGAAATTAAGAGTATTCCACACGCGTTAGAGTTATTGGAAACATTCAACGATCACGCAGAAATGACGAAAAAAATTGTTACCTACTTGGATGGTGAGAGAACCAAATATCAGTACGATGAGTACATTGGACTTATCGTGAACAATGATGGACTCCAACCACTCATGTTCGCTGCTGATGCTCACAAAGATGATGCCATTGCTCACTATGTAGTCGCCATTACTGGTAACTTGTTAGATCGTGAAACAGAAAAGTATCGCACCATGATGCGTTTGTTTGGTGGCTATCGCGTATTTTCTAGAATTATCAAAAAGACAGAAAAGACAGACTATGCAAGTTTGAAGAGATTGTTCACCAATTTGGCAGTACTTTCAGAAAGAGTATGTTAGAGTGCAAAATGACTAACATTTGTAGCCTAGTGAATATTCAAATGAATTCATGAAGAGAGAATTCAAAGACGTTATGGTTGTTATGGGTGGTTTCTTGGATGATGTCGTTAGCAGAAAATTAACTGATAATAGTTCAGATAAGGCTAAATTAGTGACGGAAACAGCTCTTGCTAGTTTGAAACTAATTCTGAACTTGTGCATGCATGATAGTATGTTTGGCTGTTTTAATTAACGTTTTAGAAAATGCAATGCTAATGACAAAGACTGACGCGTTCAAGAATGTTGCCAAAATTGTCGCTTACTTTGGTCCAACTCACATTGACGATGTACTCATTCCATGCTTCAAGATTGCAACACTATGTGCAGATCCAGAACCAAATGAAGAGTTGGCAAAAGCAATGGCATCAGAAGGTGCAGTAACTGCACTCATTGTCGACACCATGGGTAAATACTTGCGCGATCCCAAGATCACACAAATTGTCGTCAAGATTTTCACTAATATCGCTCGATCATGTAAGTTGTAATTGTTCATAATTAATTTTAGCCATCACAATCAAATCGTTGAGAAACATGTTACAACTACATTTGAAGTCATACGAAACAGTGTTAAACACTATGACGATTCTTTCACATGCAGTTACAGAAGATAACGTACCAACACTCATCGAGTTGGAAATGTTGCCATTAACTTTGCGTATTTTCCAACAATATGGTACTCAAGGATGGATTGTCAAATACTCCATGACAATTCTTTTAACAATTTTGAAATCTGACAAGGAGTCACATAACGCATTGGCAAAGAAAGAAACTGATCGTTATGGTGTTAACCACTTCGCTCACTTGACTGCGCTAGTAGACGCTCTTTACGCATTCTCTAGCAACGCCGAACTTAGTAACCTGTGCTTTGACGTATTAGAGATTATCGTACAAACTGATGAGATTTATGCTCAATTCTTGGCAGAAACTCAAGGCTCATTGGCTGGTTTCACAGCAATCATGAACGCTAACCCATACGAAATACCATTTTTGGGAAGAGTTTTACGCGTTATGGAACCAGTTTGTCAAAAGTCACTCTTTGACGAAGATGACCGTACTTCAACAACATTTATTGTACCAAGTAATGTTCGTGAAGATTTAATTGCAGCAATGCTCAAGATCTGTAAGAATCATCCAACAGAAAAGAGTTTGGTAGTCGTTGCACTACGAATCATGACTATTGTTGCTCAAAAGAACGAAGCATTCGATTTATCACCGGTAGATTGCCAAATGTTATCACATGTCATTGGACAACTTGGAGATTCCAAGAAGGGAGGTGAAGATTTTGTTGCTGCTATGCTCGCCTTTGTTGCTGTTCAAGGAAGAAGAAATGCTGAGAATTTGACAAAGTACAACGTTGCAGATCAACTAAAAGACTTGATAACCAAGTACGGAAACACAGAGAAGCTTGCTGCACCAATCGAACAGTTCTCCAAGCTGTCGTTGTAATTTTGCATCTAAAAAAATAAAAAAAGAAACCATGAAACACGTGTTGATTGCGCTGTTGGCATGCGCGTACTTCGTACTCGCGAACCCAGTATCAATGGAGGGCAAACAAGTCCCAAACGTCACGTTTAAAACTCGTATAAAAGAGGGAGACTCATTTGTGTGGAAAGATCTATCAACAGACGATGTTTTCAAAGGCAAAAAAGTTGTAGTGTTCTCCCTGCCAGGTGCTTTTACACCAACATGCAGTTCTCAGCGTAAGTTTATGTCCGTATTAAGTCTTATTCTGTAGATCTTCCATCGTACGATAAAAGATATAATGAGTTTAAGGATGCTGGAATAGACAGTGTTGTTTGTACCGCCGTTAATGATGTAAGACCAAGTACGGATCACTAACATTTATCAGGCTTTTGTGATGAATTCATGGGCGAAAGATCTAGACGTAAAGAACGTATTGTTACTGCCCGATGGTAACGCAGAGTTTACACATGGCATGAACATGTTGGTAGAAAAGAAAAACCTCGGATTTGGTGCACGCAGTTGGCGTTACTCAATGTTGGTTGATGATGGAAAGGTTGTCAAACAATTCATTGAACCAGGATTTTCTGACAACTGCGAAAAGGATCCATATGAAGTTTCAGATCCACAAACCATGCTAAATTATTTGAACAAAAAAGATGAACTATAAATGATCATTTAATTAAAACTGAAACACACTGTTGTGGCTGTACACTCAATGTTGGTGCAACAAGTTGATTTGGTTGACACACAAAATGATTTCAAAAGGTCTCCTGCTGCTTTCAGTGGCAATATTGGTGTTTTCACATCCTCTACCGAATACACTACATGATTCCATTCTTCATGTACCTGGCATTGCAGCTGCAAACTCACACATAAAAGTTGGACCATATTCAGGTGTTACTATCATATTATGTCCAGAAAAATGTACAGCATCGGTAATACAATTGGGAGGTTCACCGTGCACATCGCAAACAGACTCGTTAAAAATAGAGAATTTTGGAGTGAAACAGGTATCTGCTATTACCCTTTCAGGTGGCAGTATGTACGGATTGTATGGTTCATCAATGGGTGCATACCAGTGTATCATAGAGAGTGACTCACGAATCAAGAAACAAAACGTTTTTGACATCGATTTACCGCATGTTTCATCAGCATCATTATTAGATTTTGGAATACACATACACAACCAATCAAACACTCAATATCAGTCGACTCTACTTGAAGAATACAAACACGCATCGATAGTCGCATGCAAGTATGCGATAGGAAACTACTTTGAAGGTAAAAGAGAGCTACGCCAAGGCAACACAGGTGCAGGAACAGGTGCTGCCGTAGGACAAATTCTTTTTGACACAAAGAGAATGATGAAAGGTGGTCTCGGTAGTGCTGCATATCACATTACAGATGGTATCTACGTGGGTGCTGTAATTGCAGTCAACGTATTAGGAGAGATCAAACTGGAAGATGGTACAACAATAGCAGGATTGCTACAACAAAACAGAAGTGATATAATGCCATACGATGAAATATTATCAAGTTCACAGTTTATTAAGCGAACATTGAACAGTTATGCGTCGACAACAAACACAGCGATTGGCACAATTGTAACAAACTTGAAGTTGAACAAAGCAGAGTTGAGAAAAGTAACAGAGATGGCAATGCAAGGATTATCTGATGCAGTGTATCCATCTTCATCAATGTATGATGGAGATACGCTGTTTGGATTGTCTACTGAAGAACTAAAACGCGAAGATGTCTATGGAAACGCAGAAATTGATATAATTACATCGATTGGTACGTTTGCAAGAAAAGCATTATCAAAGGCAGTCCGAAGAGCTGTTTGCTGTGCTAAAGATTTGAATGGATTAAAATCGGTGTTGGACAGAAAACTTTGTAGCGAGATATACGAAGAGTTTCAAGACAAAAGTAACTGTGATGCACTATCCACTGTAACAATGGACCTAACAGGTAACATTGACCTTAATTAAATTTTGTATTTGTGATTTATTTTATCATAATGTACTAAAGTGCAAGCAAATGCAAACATTGTGGAAATCTTGTATAGATGTCGGTTATGTTGGAGCGTTGTAATTATTGCCACGCAAACACATCAAATTCATCATGTCAGAGTACAGTCCTCCCACAAGAGGACCAGAAGATCCTGATTTGGCATTTGAAGATGAAAACGAACCGTACGACGATACACGAGGTGGAACATACACTTTCGACGACGCATTAGATCATATTGGCGTTGGGAGGTATCAAATATTACTATTATGCATATGTGGTAAGCCGCACAGCGTGTGGTTTAATTTTTATAGGTGGAGGTTGGTTCCTTGACGGAGTAGAACTCGGAATCGTTAGTTTTATATTACCTACTCTTACTGCGCAATGGAATCTATCACCACTTGCTGCAGGAGCAATTGGTAGTGCAGTATTTTTGGGTATGATGTTTGGAGCATACTTTGGAGGTATTTTTAGTGACAAGTATGGAAGAAAAAAGATATTCATGTGGGCAATATTTTTCACCACCGTAGTCGGACTCGCGAACGCACTTGCTCCTGAAGTCGTCACATTCGTAATATTAAGAATACTAGTTGGAATTGGACTTGGTTCAAGGTATATTTAACATACAACACTAACACAACTAGTGTACCAACAGATTTATCGGTACTCTTAGAGTTTGTACCTAGAAACCATCGTGGAACGTTTATGGGTTTAATGAATATTTTCTGGTCAGCAGGAGCAATATACGTATGTGTTTTGGCGTGGGCGATTCTACCCAATTTGGATCCGAACTATGGTTGGAAATATTTCGTAGGTTTGAGCGCGGCACCTGGTGTGTTAATCTTTTTATCACGATTGTATGTTCCAGAATCACCACGTTTCTTCATGGTAACAAATCAGATGGATAAAGCGTTTGAAATTGTACGAGAAGTAGCACGATTCAATGGAGGAAACCCACCACAAGTATTTGATTTTAAATATTTAACACATGTCGTAGGGTAGATTAGTCTTCCAAGCTGTTGATCACACGACACAACGAAGTATGGTTCATCAAGTATTGCAATTATTCTCCCCATCATTGAGAAGAACAACCATTTTATTGCTCATTATTTGGTTTGGATTATCCTATGGTTCTTGGGGATTCGCATTTATTCTACCATTAGAATTTGCAGGTGGAAATGCTTTCCGATCTTCATCAGTATATACGCAAACACTACTAGTCATCTCAGTTGGTATTGTAGGGTTCTCAGTGGTATCAGTTATTATGGATAAAATTGGACGTAGACCACTATTAGCAGTTACCTTTATCACTGCTGGACTACTCACATGTAGTATTGCTATTAGTAGTAACCAAACACTAGTATTAATTGTTGCTACTATTGTCAACTTTGTATCGTGCTTCCCATGGGCTGTTTTATACACTTATACACCAGAAGTGTTCCCTACTGTTGTTAGAGCAACAGGAATGGGTGTTTGTAGTGCGTTTACTCGGTTAGCAGGTACTATTACACCACTAGTAGGTGAAGTTTTGTTAAGAGAGAATAGAGTGTATCCATTCTTGACTTTTGGAATTGCATTATGTATTAGTGGAATTTGTTCAGCGTTTTTACCAATTGAGACATTGGGTAGAGTATTACAAGATGGTGTAGATGACAAAGATTCAATGTTCCAACAACAACCATTATTGAAAGCGACAGAAGATGACGATGAAGCTGCAGAAGATCGGTATGTTCATATGGAAGAAGGCAATCGTAATTAAACAATTACTTGTAAGTTATTCAATGCTTTCCCTGCGCTGCCAAATTTATTCTTCAAATTCGAAGCACAAGGAAGTCAACTATATACTTTGGCGCTCATTGTGCTCAATTACAATTCAATTTGATTCCATACCGCTGGTAGGACAGTCATGGTCAAGAAGGATGCTAGGATTGTTGTACTAGAGGATAGGCTCAAGGAAGCCTTCCCTAGTGCGTCTAATATTGACCTTCTGTTCGAGGATACAGACAATTCAGCGACTATAGAATCTTTTTTAGCTGGCAAAGAGCCACATACAATCGTTTTTTGCGCAACGATACCTACTAGTGTTCAGCCAGCGGCATCGGGAGATGATCATGGGTCATCTGATGCTAAGGTATCTGCCCCATCATTTAAGGTCGAATTGTTAACTCAAGGACCAATTAGTAAATACAACAAAGCGTTATACTTTATCAGACGCGAAAACAAACCAGTACCCGTAAAAGAAACGCAGATGGTAGAATCGGTATTTTGTGGTACTGTCGATTCGCAAAATGGACTGGAAACGTTTCAAGTTCTACTCGAGCAAGTATACCTACCAGTTTTCAAAACGCAAGAAAATTGGGGTAAGGGCACATCTCAACAAGCAGACGAATTCAGACAACAAACTGAGAAATTCATTACACGAGTAAATGAATTTATTGCGCAATCAGTACCTACCGTTGAGCTCACAGCCCCAGATCCAAAGCGTGTCGTTGCGAACAATCCAAAAGCCATCGCTGCCGCCAAAACAAATCCTGACATAGTTGGCCATTATGAGGATCTAGCAAAAAGATGGAGCAGCGAAATTCGAGGAGTGCTGAAAGATGATCAAATAAAGAACAACAATGGAGATGACGGCCCACAATCAGAAATCGATTTTTGGCAAGACAGACATACCCAACTAAATTCTCTGTTGGAGCAACTAAAAACTGAGACCAATAGAGTTGTACTACAAGTTTTGAAACAAGCTGATTCTGAGGTTGTAAAAGAGTGGAACGAAGTTGACGCACAAATAACAGACGCGTCAAATGAAGCCAAAGACAATGTTAAATATCTAAATAGCTTGGAAGCGTTCATAGATCCCTTGTACAAAGGGACACCATCGCAAATCATTGACATTCTACCTGGTTTGATGAAGAATATAGCCATGATAAGTCAAGTTGCAAAATACTATGGTAGCTCCGAAAAAATGTCGAAACTACTCGTTAAAATAAGCAACCAAATGATTAGCGCCTGTAAAGAAAGTGTAAAGGGAGAAGGCCGTTTGTGGGAACAAAACGAAACTGTACTCCTCGAGAATTTGCGAAATTGTTTGAAGCTGAAGAACGAGTATCAACGATGCTACCGTTTGGAAAAAGAGCGTTTGAAACAAGCAAATAAGCACGCGAATCAATTCGAGTTTGACGAGTTGACGCTATTTGGAAAGTTTGAACTCTTTTGCTCGCGTATTAGCACGTTGTTAGAATTGTTTGAAACTATTGCTCAATTCAAAGCGTTGAAGAAACACAATATCGACGGTATGGGAGAACTTATCGACAACTTTTTCCTCTATGTCGACGAGTTGAAACGCAAATCTACTGATTTGTTAGATTATACCAAGAACAGCTTCGATAAGGACTATATGGCCTTCAACAAGAAGATTACTCACTTGGAACAGAATTTACAAGTTTGGATCAATACTTCATTCGAGAACATTACTAGTTCTGAAGTGGCGTTGCAACTACTCAAAAAGTTCCAACAGATTTTGGTTAGAGAGTCTTTGCAAGCAGAACTTGACAACAAGTACACTGTCATTTTCCACAACTATGGACTCCAATTGGAACAAATACAAAAAGTGTACGAGAAGCGTAAAAAGAACCCTCCAATGGTTCGTAACGCACCACCAGTTGCTGGAAATCTCCTATGGGGAAGACAATTAATTCGTCGTGTGATGGAACCCATGGGAAAGTTCCAACAAATACCAATCATCAAAACGGCCAAAGAGTCCGTCAAGATTATCAAAAAGTATAACAAGGTGTTACTGGCCTTGTTCAAGTTTGAAAATTTGTGGATGGAAGCGTGGAGTCAAAGCATCGAAAAGACAAAAGCAGGATTACAAGCAACTCTTTTGGTCGAAGTTGATAACAAACTCTATGTCAATTTTGATAGAAACATTTTACAATTAATTCGTGAAACCAAATGGTTGAAACGTATGAACGTTGAAGTACCAGAGAGTGCAAGAATGGTTCTACTCCAAGAATCCAAATTCAAAAAGTATTATTCTGAATTGTGGTACGTATTACGGGAGAATCTTCGTGTACTTGATTTGGTGAAGAAAGATACAAGACAATTGTTACTACCACACTTGGAAGATTTGGCGAAAAAGATTGAGCCAGGAAGAAAGATTCTTACATGGACTTCGATGAACATTGATGTCTATTTGGATCGTATCCATAGAGGACTACAACAGTTCGAAGATTTGGTAACGAAAGTGAATGGAACTATTGACTCGAGAATACAAAAGAATTTGCGACAAATAGGAAAAACGTTACTAGTAGACCTTCCCGTTGATGACACTTTCTCCTTGGAACAATTTGTCGAACGACATGAGAAACTTGTTCGAACATATGCTCCATTGATGAACATTCGTAACGTAGAAATCGAACAAGCAGCAAGTGATTTGATATCAGTCATAACATCGTATCCACTGGAAGATAACACTCAAATGCCCAAAGACGAAATTACAAAGCTCAAGAAACACTTTGATAGTATGATGCTACGCGCCATTTTGAGTTCAACTACAAAGTCATTGAACACTCTCAAGAGTCGTATCCGCGGAGCAGGTTTCAACGATACTCCATTTTTCAATGTCGAAGTTGATTTGACTCTACCTACTATCTCATTGTTCCCTGCTTTGGATGACATTCAAGAAGCAGTTGATCGTACAGCAGTTGCTATTTTAAGTTGTTCCAAGTACTTGAACTCGTGGACATACGAAGGTGTAGAACCAGTTCACAAGAGTTACCACTTTAACGTTGCTCGTGATCCTGCAGTTGTACGTGTCATCATGCTTTTACAAGGATGCATTCACGGTCTCAAGAAGGAAGTTACAGAATTCTTGCAAAATTTCTACAAGTATGATTATTTATGGAAAGAAGACAAGCAACTCACGTATGAGAAGTTTATCAAGGATTGTGCTTCTAAACCAAAATCGTTCACGGAACAACATGTCGTACATGCGACAAAGAGAAAAGAGGAAGGCACAGAAAACGCTCCCGCCAAGATTGGTAAACCAACTCTAGACCATTATGAGACTGAACTTAAACGATACTTGGCAATTGAACAAGAAATCGCAAATACTCCAGATCGTCACAATATTGGCTGTTTGTCATTGAGTCTAGAGAAACTAAAGAAATCGTTGGCAAGTCAAGCGAATTCTTGGAAAGTACAGTATGCGAAGAATCTTCACGATGTCGCCAAGGCAAAACTCGATAAATGCCTAAGCATGATCGACGAATACACCAAACGTTTGAGTATCGAAATCAAATCACTGGAAGCGCTACGTCTAGTCATGAACGCGTTGAAAGAGATTCGCGAGAAAGAATCAATGATAGAATACAAGTTCAATTCCATCAAAGATCGTTACGATATTTTGAAAAAGTACAATGTAGACGTACCAAAAGATGAAAACGATGAAGTTTATGATTTGTTCTTAAAATGGGCAAAAGTAACACAACGTGCGAATCAAGTGAACGAACAAGTGAGTAAATTACAAGGAGGATTCAAGAGACAGTTAATCAAAGCTGTTGCAGAATTCAAAGTAGATGTCATACAGTTCAACAATGAATTTGAAACACATGGACCTCGCGATCCAGAAATTACTCCTGCTGAAGCGATGGAACGATTGAAAAAGTTCCAACGTTTGTATTCGGAAAGAGAAAGAAAATATCAAACATACCATGAAGGTGAGGACTTGTTTGGACTTCCACAACAAGCGTATCCACAATTGGAAAGAATGTCACGTGATTTGGGATTCTTGGAACGATTGTACTCACTATATGTTGAAGTGTTAAATCGTGTGAATGGTTATGAAGATATTTTATGGATGGAATTGGATTTCCAAGCTATTACTGATGAAGTTGGTCGTTTTGGCAATGCATGTAAAGCACTACCCAAACCAGTCAAAGAGTTCCCAGCGTACAAGAAACTCAAAAAGACTATTGATGACTTTGGTGACTTGCAACCATTGTTGGAACGTCTAAGTGATCCTGCCATGAGAAAGCGTCATTGGGATCAACTACAAAGTTTGAGTGGAACAGAATTCAAGAAAGATGACGAAGTGTTCAAGCTTCGCGACATTATGGAAGCCAATCTACTCGATTTCAAGGAAGACGTCGAAGATATCTGTGGTTCTGCTCAAAAAGAAGCTGATATTGAAATCAAGTTGAACACATTGACCCAAGATTGGAAAGATCGTGAACTTACGTTTGGCGATTTGAACAGTCGTGCTGGTATTATTCTTGGAAAAGAAACAGGAGAGTTGATGGAACAACTCGAAGAATCGCAAATGACTCTTGGTACCATCATGGCATCGCGTTACGTTGCTCCATTCCGTGAAATTGCAACAGGATGGATGACTCGTTTAACAGCCATCATGGAAACGTTAGACCAATGGAGAGGTGTGCAGAGCATGTGGATGTACTTGGAAGCTGTATTTAACAGTGGTGATATCGCAAGTCAACTCCCACAAGAAGCCAAAAAGTTCTCTGCCATCGATAAAACATGGCAAAAGATTATGGCTAAAGCGAATGCAACTCCAAACGTGATCCGTTTCTGCTACGATAACGAAATGCTAAAGAGTTTGCCAAGTTTGAAAGAACAATTGGAACAATGTCAAAAGTCACTCTCCGGTTATTTGGAACAAAAGAGAGATATCTTCCCACGTTTCTACTTCACATCAGATCCCGTATTGTTGGAAATTCTTTCACAATCTTCGGATCCTCACGCTATTCAAAGTCAATTGTCACAAATCTTTGATTCGATGACAAATATTACTTTTGATAGCAAAATTGAGAACAAGGTGTTAGCCATGAGTTCAGGAGAAGGTGAAACAGTACAGTTCACTGACCCAATTATTGCTAAGGGTAACGTTGAAGATTGGCTCCAAAAACTAGAAGAAGAGATGCAACGCACCCTCAAGAATATTGTTCGTGAATGCTCAGAAGAGTGTAAGACTCTTGGACTTCGTGCGTTAATCGATAAATATCCTGCTCAAGTCGCATTGTTAGGAATCCAATTCGGATGGACTTACGATTGCGAAACAGCGATCAGAAAAATGGCAGAAGGCAAGAAAGAAGATAAGAAAGCGATGGCTGACGCACAAAAGAAAGTTGATGGTATTTTGAATGAACTCACTACGTTAACAACACAAAATTGGAGTCCTAGAGATCGTACAAAGATTGAAACACTTATCACTATTCAAGTCCATCAAAAAGATGTCTTCACTGAACAACTAAAGAAACTCAAAGATCCAAATGACTTTGAGTGGCAGAAACAAGCTCGTTTCTATTGGCAAAACGATACTTGTGTCATTCTAATTGCTGATATCGAACAAGAATATTGCTACGAGTACCTAGGTTGCAAAGAAAGATTGGTGATTACACAACTTACCGATCGTTGTTACATTACACTTTCTCAAGCCATTGGTTTGAAACTAGGAGGTGCTCCTGCAGGTCCTGCCGGTACAGGTAAAACTGAAACAGTTAAAGATTTGGCAAGAACACTAGGCAAATACGTTGTCGTCTTTAACTGCTCGGATCAACTAGATTACCGTGCTATGGGTAAAATCTTTAGAGGTTTGGCACAATCAGGAGCATGGGGATGTTTCGATGAGTTTAACAGAATTGACTTGGAAGTGTTATCTGTCGTTGCCCAACAAGTCGAAAGAATTCTTTCTGCGTTGCGTAGTATGAGAAAAGAATTCATGTTTACTGATGGAAAAATGTGTAAATTGATTGATAAGACTGCCATGTTTATCACCATGAATCCAGGTTATCAAGGACGTCAAGAGTTACCAGAGAACTTGAAAGTACAGTTCCGTGGTGTAGCTATGATGGTTCCTGATCGTCGTATGATTATTCGTGTCAAACTTGCCGCAGCCGGTTACAAGAAGAACGATGTACTATCCAAAAAGTTCGATGTGTTGTACAGACTTTGCGAACAACAATTATCGAAACAACCTCATTATGATTTTGGATTGCGTAATATTTTATCGGTGTTACGTACTGCTGGTGAGATCAAACGTCAAAACCCTGATAAGAAGGAAGAGTTCTTGTTGATGAGAACACTCAAAGATATGAATACTTCCAAGTTGGTCGCAGAAGATATTCCATTGTTCAGTAGTTTACTTGCTGATCTGTTCCCTGGTATAACACCTGACCAACGTACTTTCCCAGAGTTGGAAGCCGAGTTGTCTAAACAAGTAGAAATGAAGGGATTAGAGTTCCATCCAGAGTGGGTAACCAAAGTGATCCAATTGTATGAAACTTCTGTCGTACGTCATGGTATCATGGTTGTAGGTCCTAGTGGAGCCGGTAAGAGTGAATGTTATGATATTCTATTGAAAGCTATATCTGTATTACAGAAGAAGCACATTCAAATGAGAATGAATCCAAAAGCTATTACCGCACCTCAAATGTTCGGTAAACTCGATCCTGTACAGAACGAATGGACTGATGGTATCTTCTCCGCTTTATGGAGAAAGGCTAATCAAAAGAACAAGAAGAACAACGTATGGATTGTTTGTGATGGTCCTGTAGACGCTATTTGGATTGAAAACCTGAACACTGTGTTGGACGATAACAAATTGTTAACTCTTGCCAATGGAGATCGTATTCCTATGGCTAGTGATGTCAAGATGTGTTTCGAAGTTGAAAACTTGAACAATGCATCACCTGCCACTGTATCACGTGCTGGTCAAATCTATATGAGTGAATCTGTACTCGGATGGAGACCTGTTCTCACTTCTCGTCTAAAAGGTAAAGATTCTCGTGATGGAAAGCCATTTGGTGAAAATGAAACTGCTATCATTAGAGATTTGTTCGAAAAGTATACTGATAATGGTATGGAATACGTTCGCAAAGAATTGCTACCAAAGATGGCCGTTCCACAAATGAACCCAGTGCTAACATGCTACGACATTCTATATGGAGTTGTAAAAGAACACCACGAAGGAAAAGAGCTAGAAAAAGATCACTTAGAAAGATTATTCTTATTCTCGTACACATGGGCTATTGGTGGTTTGCTTGAAGATGCAGACCGTCGCAAATTTAATGATTTTGTCAAGAAACAAACAAACATGGGTCCAAATACTCATGACACTGAAACAGTGTTTGATTACTTTGTTGACAAGGGTACAAAGTCATGGAGACTCTGGAGTGAAGTTATTCCAGAGTGGAAATATCCAGAAAACGATACATTGGATTTCACTTCATTGTATATTCCAACTGCAGATAGTGTTCGTGCAACATTCATTCTAGACAAGTTGGCGAAACAAAAGAAACATGTTTTGTTCTTGGGTGGTTCTGGTACTGCCAAGACAGTGACTGTAGAAAACTATTTATACGGAATGGACGCTGATGTCATGTTGTCTAAAAAGATTAATTTCTCAAGTGCAACTGCTCCTGGTATCTTCCAACAAACTATCGAAAGTAAGATCGAAAAGAGATTGCGTGTATATGGTCCACCAAACAACAGAAAGATGACTGTGTTTGTTGATGATATTAACATGCCAGAAATTAACGAATGGGGAGACCAAATTACCAATGAAATTGTAAGACAATTGGTAGAGTACAGTGGATTCTATGCTCTAGGATCGTTTGGTCTTGCACCAGGAGAGTACGTACCTATTGAAGACTTGCAGTTCATCGCTGCCATGTCTCATCCAGGAGGAGGAAAGAACGATATTCCCAATCGTCTAAAGAGACATTTCTCCATTTTCAACTTGACGCTACCGGTCGCCAAATCTATTGAACAAATGTATGGTTCTATAATTCGTGGTAGATACAACGCTACTCGCTTACCAAATCAAAAAGAAATGGTTGCCATTGCTGATAAAATGACAGACGCAACTATTGCTCTATGGCGCAAGATTCAAGATAAAATGTTACCTACACCAAGCAAGTTCCATTACATTTTCAACTTGCGTGATTTGTCACGTATTTATCAAGGTATCATGTTATCACCATTGGACAGAATACCAAACGCCAATGTATTTACAGCACTATGGAAACACGAATGTACTCGTGTATTTAGTGACCGCTTGAATGATGTCAAAGATAAGATTTGGTTCGATGAAAATGTGAACAACACTATCAAGTCATTCTTTGGACAAGAAGTAGCTGATAAGACCAAGCACGCTTCATACTTTGTCAACTTTTTGGGCGATCCAATCATTGATGAAATCACTGGAGAAGAAAGAGAAGCACCAAAGATTTATGAATTAGCAGAGTCGATCGATAGTTTGCGACCACGTTTGGAAAACTTTATGAATCAATACAACGAGAATAGCAAATCTAAGAAATTGGATTTGGTATTGTTCGACGCTGCTATCAAGCATTTGATTCGTATTAGTCGTATCATCTCTATGCCACGTGGTTGTGCTCTACTAGTTGGTGTTGGAGGTTCTGGTAAACAATCACTTACTCGTTTGGCATCATACATTGCAGGTTATGACATCAAACAAATTGTACTTCACAAGACATACAGCACAAACAACTTGTTCGATGATTTGCGTGAGTTGTACAAACTATGTGGTGGTGTAGCTGGTAAATCAGTGACCTTTATCATGACAGATGCCGAAATCAAGAGTGAAACTTTCCTAGAGTATATCAACTCGATTCTATCCTCTGGTGAAGTTCCCAACTTGTTTGCCAAAGAAGATTTGGACGGCATTGTTAATGATTTGAGAATTGTCGCAAAGAAACAATACCCAGATACACTAGGTAGAAACGACACTTGGGATAACCTGTATCGCTTCTTCATCAACAGAGTTAGAGATAACATGCACATAGTATTATGCTTCTCACCTGTCGGAGAAAAGTTCAGAAATCGTGCACTCAAATTCCCTGCTTTGATTAGTGGTTGCTCTGTAGATTGGTTCTTCCCATGGCCAGAAGATGCCTTAGTTAACGTAGCCAAGAAATTCTTATCAACATACAAGATTGAGTGTGAAGATAACGTCAAAGATAATTTGATTCGTCACATGGCCAATGTTCATTTGTCGATGACTGACGTTGCTCGCGAATACTTCCAACGTTACAGAAGGCACGTATACACCACTCCAAAGAGTTTCTTATCTTTCATTCTATTATACATGGATGTCTACTCTAGCAAATTGAAAGAAATCAAAGAAATGGCTGATAAAGTCAATCTTGGTTTAGGTAAACTCCAAACAGCAGGAGAAGATGTAAAACAAATGCAAGTCGTTTTGAAAGAAAAAGAAGTCAATTTACATTTGGCACAAAAACAAATTGAAGAACTGTTAAAAGAAATTGCAGTAAGTACCGCAAAAGCAGAAAAGAAGAAAGAAGAAGTACAAGCTGTAAAAGATGCACTCGAAGTAGAATTCAAATTTGTATCCAAAGGTAAACAAGAAGCCGAGAAAGATTTGGAAGCGGCCAAACCTGCACTACAAGAAGCCGAAGAAGCTCTGAAATCAATCACACCAAAAGATATTACCAATTTGAAGGCTTTGAAATCTGCACCTCCACAATTGGTGAAAACAGTGTTCGATGGTGTATTGTTACTCATGCAACTCAAGATTGATGTTAATGTACAAATTATGGATGGCCAGAAATTGGGAAAGATTATCAAGGATTCGTGGCCAGTATCACAAAAACTTTTGGCTGATATTGAATTTTTGAAGAAATTGGAATCGTTTGATCGTAACGCTATTAACGATGAAACAGTCGAGTTGTTAAATCCATACATTCGTATGGAAAGTTTCAACGCTGATGCAGCAAGATCAGCTTCCAATGCCGCTGCAGGTTTATGTATTTGGGTGCGTGCCATGTGTACCTACCACGAAGTCGCAAAAGATGTCGCACCAAAGATTGCCACACTAAACGTTGCCGAAGCAAAACTTGCTGTAGCTTCTAAAAAGTTACAAGCACAAGAAGCAGAATTGGCAATTGTACAAGAAGAATTGAACGCGATTCAAGCCAAGTTTGATGAAGCAGGAAGAAAGAAACAAGCACTTCAAGAAGATGCCGAAAAAACTCGCCGTTTCATGGAACAAGCTAACAATTTGATTGGTGCTCTTGCAGATGAGAAAGATCGTTGGACTATACAATCAAACGAATTTAAAGATTTAATTCGAAGACTAACGGGAGATGTCGCCTTGGCATCTGCTTTCATTTCATATTGTGGACCATTTAACTCGGAATTCCGCAAATTGTTACTCAGCAAGACATTCTACACTGATTGTGTGAATAGAAATATTCCTGTCACCAAAGATTTGGTAGTCACGAAATTGTTGACTGATGAAGCTCAAATTGGAGAGTGGAATATTGAAGGTCTACCAACAGATGATCATTCTGTACAAAATGCTATTATGGTCACGAGATCAAGTAAATGGCCACTACTAGTCGATCCACAAGGACAAGGTTTGGCGTGGTTGAAGAAACGCAAGTACAGTGACGACAAGATACAATTTAGAATTGCACGTCTTACAGATGCAAGATTGCGTACTGTTCTTGAAGAATGTATGGAAAATGGATATCCACTCATTATTGAAAACATTGAAGAGGAAGTAGATCCAATGTTAGATCCAGTACTCGAAAAGAACTTTTTGAAGGGTGCAAGACGCAAGCAAATCGTATTGAGCGACAAGACAGTTGATTATGATGACAGATTCCAACTGTTCTTAACCACAAAACTTGCAAACCCTCATTACTCACCCGAACTGTACGCAAAGACAACTGTCATCGATTTCACTGTCACTATGGGTGGTTTGGAACAACAACTGCTTGGTTACGTCATTCAAAAAGAAA
>JAESGV010000375.1_pt1 | contig 19730 bp, 24 predicted proteins | sample 9269781 | NCBI WGS metagenome assembly JAESGV01 (sample SAMN15741586, study PRJNA653496) | algae metagenome | isolation source: Tildeniella torsiva UHER 1998/13D and co-occurring heterotrophs from... | place: Slovakia: Slovak Paradise National Park, Hrabusice, Kosice Region | collected 2000-01-01
GGTATTGGCAGAATATCATCTTTTTCCACAGTTTTTGATTTTTCGGCATCTCCAACGAGTATTGATATAATTTCAGAATCTGTTAGGTACTGACTTGGTCTCGAAAAGACATCTTGTTTTGAACCTTCGTGAGCGAGTGCTAGTTGTTTCATAAAATCGTCTATAAAGACGAGTAATGACATTCCATCAATGACAGTGTGAGGACAGAGAATGACAAACTTGTGTTGATTTGTACCAAACGAGTAAAAAAATTTCATAAATGGTTCAGTGAATGAGATAGGAACAGTTGTGTGTTTCTCGCATACTCGTATTACTTCCTCATCGCTGTGTTCTATGACGGTAAAAGAAAGTATGTTGTCAACGTCGCAATTCTTTCTCGGTCGCCAACTTAAATCTTTGTTATCCCAGTATAGTTCGCTTAATAATATGTTATGTAATTTACATGTGTTGTATGCTGCTTGTTTAACGAGGTTTTCTGCGATATGTGGCCCATCAAAGTTCACAATTGAGCAAACAATTAATTGTCCATCTAGTTGTGCTGCACCAAACACTTGTTCCCAGAAATCGCACTTTCTGTTCATGTTCTGTATGTCCAAACGTGGTGTAACTTTACAAGTTTTCTGACCAAACATGCGAATAACACTGTTTCGCAGCTTACTGGTATTGGTTTCGATTGGATTGTTTATGACGTTAAACGCATATTTAAGTTTAATACATACGCGAAGCAGAACGAACGAAGATACACCAGATGTTGTGCAAATTGATAGAAATACAGACTATGACGACGGATGTTTTCGACCAAACAACCCGAAACGCGATTTATTACGATATCCAGTCAAACTAAAAGATATGGGATACAGTCCTGTTTATCATCCTGACCCTGGTGCAACACGATGTGGAGTTTCATGGGAATGGACAGGAAACGACGAACAAGCCGACGCATTAATCTACAATACACTTCATCACCACGACGATACCGAAACAGAGAAGGGAAACCTCCACGTCGTGAAAAGAAAGTGTCAAGACAGAGTACTATTGAGCGTAGAATCACCATTGTACTACCCTTTAATGTTAAATGCAACATCATACGGGTTCAACATCGCTATGGACTTTCGTCGAGATTCTGATGTACCTATACCTTATGTACCCTCAAATTACATGCAAATGGTAAAAAAGAAACCATTACCTACAAATAAGAAAAACAATGATGTGTACATTACTGGATTCATGTCCAATTGTATTGCTATAAATTACAGAGATGAAGTAGTGCAAGAGTTACAACAATACGTGCCTGTACATAACTATGGATCATGTGATAGAAACGCCAAATTGCCACCACTAGAAAAGGGACAAGGTTGGGTAGGACAGAAACTAGATGTTATTAGAAAGTATAAATTCACACTGGCGTTTGAGAACAGTAATGTAAGCGAATATCATTAGATGATTAACACAATAGTATGAAGACTATGTCACAGAAAAGTTCTTCCAACCACTTATGGAGGGTTCTGTACCTGTCTATTTCGGTGCCAAAAATATCTTGGATTTTGCACCAAACGAGAAAGCTGTTATCAACGTAGCAGATTTTAATACGGTGAAGGAGTTGGCTGATTATTTGATCTACTTGAATAGTAACGATACTGCGTATGAAGAACACTTGGCGTGGAAGTATGATAGATCAACTTGGTCTGATCGATACTTGCAAACAATAAATCTTGGAAGACAAGATGGACATTGTAGACTTGCCATGTACTTGGCAGGATTGTACACGAATCCACTCAAGAGAACAGGAAGAAGATACTAAGTTGTAAAGGTTGGGTTGAGTACAGAAATGCAAGCAAAACAAGCACGTGCACGATCGTTGATGATATCGTTGCATCTTTATCCTCATAATTATTCTTTAATACATGAATTATCGTTAATATCATCACCAATGCACAGTACATGGCTGTTAACTAGCTCTAATCACGATTATCATCTTGTAGACTCGCTACTACTCGCGCATAGTGTATCGCCAAAATCATTTCAAGAACACGTAACATCATTTCCACTCGCATTAATTGAAAAACGTATCAAAGCAATGATAAAGTTAGATAATTCACCATTGTCGTTGTGGCGAGCTCTAAACATTTATGACGATATAGCAAAAGAATTAGAAAAACAAGAGAAGCCTCCACGTGTAAAGATACTTCGACTGAATAAGAAAGCACTTGTATTTGCTTTGTTATGCATAGATAGATTGATGAATAGTGAAATAGACGAAACACATTTAATCATAAAAACAATCACGCTGCTAAACAGAGTTCCTGGACCAATTCAATATCGATTCGATGGAATATCGTTCACGAATACAGACCAACTAGCAGTACACATGTGTCATTATCTGCTGTCTAAGTATCCTCATGATACAACTATAGACCAAACGTGGTATCTTTTAGCAAGTGTACACTACAGAAGTGGACGATTTGTAGACGCATTAGATTGTTACGAACAAGCAATCAAGATTAATCCAAAACAACTTGTTTACCAGCATCAGTACAAGAGCGTACTCTTCCAACTAGATCAATTCAAACCATACTTGAAGAGCATATTAGGAATAGCAAATGCTCAAACTTTTGGAAACGAACCAGCACAAGTCAAGTGGTCAAGATTCTGTGAGCAAGTTGGTATCAATCCGGAGATAAAACAACTACAGTTACCATTTTGAATATTATTGGTGGTTTTGATTTATGATTTGGAATTTTAAGAAACTGTGAACAGTCGATGCTTTCATACCACATCTTCCTCTCCATCTGTCAATAGTAATCTTGTTCTTGCCAAGGTTATCCAACAATTGAGAAACATCGTTCAAGCCTATGTTCCAGTACCAATCTCCAAAGCATTTCTTTTCCTTGTTCATGGGTACTTGATCATATACGATTACGTTGGTCTCGTGGTTGAAGCCACCAAGTTCTGTAACTCTGCGAACAGTAACGTTTGATTTTTTTTCAGCTGCTTCGACAAGTGCTTTGAATACGCGTGGGCCACATGCTTCGATTGAAGCGTGACGTTTTCTAAAAGGTTAAAGATGATCAAACACTTACACGTGGCAGCATACAAAAATGTGTGATCCATCAACGGGTACGACATCGAATACATTTTCAGTTTTTCCTGCGACCGCTGAGGCAAAAGCCTCCAATTCGTTCTCTTTGATGCCAGTGTACTTTTGACAGTCTGGTAACACGATTATATCGTACAATCCTGCAGTTTCGTCGGAGATAGTTTCGTTTGCTGATGCTTCCGCGACTGATATTTTAACTTTAAGATCCTTTTTGACTTTGTTGAATGCGGAAGTAACAGCTGCTGGGAATCCCTACGAACGTGTCAGATAAGTCATACCAACGTACTTTGCGTAAAATATCCTTCTCCCACTCTGTGCTTCTCTTGTTTGTCAAAATAAAAAGATGTTTGTCGTGTTCAACTAGACGCGTGCTCTCAGCTTCACTAATATTACTGTTTGTATTCTTTTTAGCGCCCTCTACGTCTAGTGTTATATTTTGTCTGAATGTTTGAAACTCTGGCCGTTTGAAACCATTCGTCGCTTCTATTTCGTCTGTTATTTCTATCAAGTCGTAGAATTCAGTTTTTTTTGGTGATTCTGATTGAATTTCGCTTAACACACTATCTAAAGCATTTTCTAGCAATTGATCTTCTTTTTTGATTGCGATAACGTCAGGATCTTCGAAGTAGTACCTGCGCATAAAAGTTGGTACCAGTGTTCCAACTACAAGAGCTCCAGCCACAACAGCTTGTGGTACCCAAGAACTCATTGTGCCGTTTTTTTGTGTTAAATTTACAACAACAGACTACTGTTTATGCTTTATCATGACTCCAACAATCCGTACAACCATGCAAAAGAAATCTGAGAAGCCACACGCACAAAGGCAATTCTCCAAATCGTACTATTTATTCGCCAGACGATTAAAAACAGTTACGGCTTCACATTATCTATACACAGAGTTCGTCTAGACTGTAAGAATTAGTTCGTTACTAGAGAGTTGACATTAAGACAGTCCATGTTATGAACGCAAATACTTAGGCAATTCGTAGTATGTTCTGTAAGCGTAACACACGTAATTACAGTTAATGAGCACTAATTAATGATTGTTCCACATGGTTCTGATTCTCTCATCGTTTGAATTTGGTACTTGACCATTAGAATCACCTTTGACAGAGTTAAGTAATATCATCGCGATCTCAGATATAACTAAAAAGAGAAAATCAGTTCAACAACCCGTTGTTTTTCGCGCTCAATCGCACTAGGTTTCACTTTGTGGAAGAGTAACACCGGCGAAATAACTGGTTATGAACACGCTCATATAGAATAGGAAGCAGAAAATATTAGCGTTTACCTAGTAAAATAAGCAGCAAACATGAGGCTACCAGTACTCATTTGTCTGGTGCTTCTCTTTAGGTCTGTGCTTGTTACTGTCCCTGCAGCGGATCGAACAATATCAAATGTTTGCACAAGTGTTCCACTAAACAAACTGTACGCTATTGGAATGAATACAAATTATCAGCTCGGAAATGGAGCTGTCTATGGAACTACTGATCAATACTCACTAGTATTTTGTCTTTCACTGTTAACATTTTTTTAGATACAAGTGGACACTTCAGCGATAACAGATGGCAGTACGATTGTTGATTTGACAGGAGCAGGAGCATTCACAGTAATAAAAACTAGCTCCAACAAACTTTATTCGTAAGTTGTGTAACATACTATTAACGACGTAGGTTTGGAGACAACACAGGTGGTAGAGCAGGAGTAGGTACAACTAGCGCTATTCAAAAAGCAACAGCAATTAGTATGACATCAGCACCACTCAACGGAAAAACAGTAAACAAGGTAGTATGTGGTTATCGGTTTTGTATCGTAACGACAACTGATAATTTGAATTTGGGCGCATGGGGAGAGCAAGCAACTGGCCAATTAGGCGATGGATCTGGTACAACGACACGATCAACTCCCGTGAGTTGTTATAGAGGAAATAGTCCATATCTACCAGCTGCATCTACAATTACAAAAGTCACATGCGGACCTGCACATTGTTTCGCGTTAACATTAGGTATAGTTATTATATAAGTACTAACAATAATAGCTGCTGGCACTCCCTATGGGTACGAAAAAATTTGACTATTAACATTTCAGATGGGGAGAAGGTGCAAACGGCAAGTTGGCAAACGGTGTAAATGGAGGAGGGAATTCTTTTAATCCAAGAAATGAGTGGGGAACAGCGCCTTCGAAAGCCATGCAAACAATGGCTCTAACATACATCAGCTCGTATCTTTTGTATTCTGATGGAACAGTATATGCCTGCGGGTGAGTATATTTTGTATTTTTAATTTTGCAGGTTAAATGTAAAAGCAGATAGCGCAACATATTCGACTCCTGTTGATGTAACAAGTTGTATGTTCATTTTTTGCGACTAATCAATAGTGTATAGTACTTGGGGAACAATTCTCGACATTAGTGCAGGATATAGTCACGTCAATTTTTTATATACTAATGGCGTATTGGCGAGTGCTGGATTCATAAATTGGGGTGACGTAGATTGGGGATCGGATTGTTTTGGATACGCTCCGAAACAAACCAAACTTCCAAAATATTTATTATATGGAGAAACAATTGTTAATGTTGTTGGATCGTGGTGTCAAACCATGGTACAAACGTAATTCCAAAATATTTATTACTCACCATTTAGGTCGTATGGACGTTTACTCGCATACGGTTCAAACTATGTAAGTATTTCCACAAAATGTAACTCGATAGTATAACCAACTTGGAATATCTAATGCTATAACTGGAGTTTACACGTTGGAACCAACAGTAATCAATGAAGGATACCAGAGTTTTGGAGCACGATTGGCACCAATGGTTGCCAAAACAGGAGATCAAGCGTTGGTTTTCGGCATTTGCGATACAGCAACTGCTACTGTGGTGCCTACTTACACAGTAAGCGTAGCGTTGTCTACTCCAGTACAAAAATGCAATTCTAGTAAATTATATGGAATAGGATTAAACGCAAATTACCAACTTGGTGACGGTAAGGCATTGTTATGATACTCTAACATATACAGCCACTACCACCAACAGAGCAACTCCTACTGCTGTAAATACCGGAAGTTTTCTACAAGCCGGTGAGGTGTTTGTGGATATTGCAGGAGGTGTCAAGCATACCATACTGCGAACCTCGTACGTTACAGAACGCAATACTAACAGCGTATAGACAAAATCGATTCTTTGCGTTTGGAAACAATGCTGATGGTGGTTTTGGAATCGGTAATGTAAACACTCAATCAAGTATGGTACAAGTTAACAATCTTGGTTCCAATATAGTGAGTGTCAAATGTTCAATACATTGTATAGCGTTAACAAACACCAACACGATTGTAAGTTGGGGTATGAACAACTATGGACAACTTGGAACAGGAGCAGCAGGTTCTACACAGTCAACACCTGTATCTGTATCGCTGACGAACATTGGTTCAAAGACAATTGCATTTGTAGATGTTTCGTACTATGCGTCGTATCTATTGACCACTGATGGATACATTTTCGCATGGGGGTAAGCATATTTATGTAACTCACCAAATAGCGATAACTCTCGATGGCAAATAGGAGATAAAGTTTACCCAAATTATAGTCCAGCTTACAGAACTTCTCCTTCACCAACAATAATGGATAATTTGGCTGGCAAAACGATTACCAAACTAGCCGTTGGAGGTCACTCTGCATATGTTCTATGTTCTGATAACTCTGTATTTTACTGGGGATCTCTCAACGTAAGTGTCAAATCATGATATTTTTAATCATTATAGGATATGGTTTTAGCGATGATACCTGTTCCTACAACATCATACAATACACAGTATGCTATGGGAGTTATGCAAAACTTTCCTACTGCATATACCATCTATGATATATCAACGAGTTTGTATGGTAGTCTTCTCCACACCTCTAATGGAATTTATACCATTGGTAACAACGCAGCGAACGGAGCAAATGCAGTAAGTTTATGTTTTAAAATTTGACGTCATAGTATTTAACTGGTGACGGAGGTGCAAACTCGATGAATCAGTATTGGGTAGCAGTAACGTATCCACTTAATAATCTCGCAAGTGGAGAGACGGTAGTACGCTATTTTGCTTCTCCGTATAATTCATACTTTATTGGTACAAAGGGAAATCTTTATGCGTGAGTAGTTTATCTCAAATATTAACAATTATAGGTGGGGAGATAACACTTACAAGGTTGTTCAAAATTCTGGTACTACTGGATTCTACATAGCCCAAATCATCAATAGCGCGTACAAACTAGCGAACACAGTTCCATTGGTATCAGAACAATCACAGGGATATGTTATATTCGCTGATTGTAACTACCAATACATTACACCTGCGCCTGTTACCATTGCAGCAGTAACAAGTGTAAACGTCAGACCAGGAGATACAATTACGTTGCAGTCATCAGGATTTGCAGCAAACACTACGTGCAAGTTCTCATATGGATCATCGTATGTGATCGTATCGGCTACGTATATAAACAGTACACATACACGATGTCCTGTGCCGGAGAGTAACTTTACTACTCTTGTGAACTCCACTATTGCAGTCAATTTGACAGTGGCATACTATGGTATAACGTATTCATCGTACTATGTGATTGTAACATACACTCAAGTTCCACCACCTGTAATACAGTCAATGGCAACCAGTGTTACACCAGGTACAAGTGCTTACATAAAGGGTACTTTGTTCACAACAAATACCACTTGTCGATACTATTATGGATCGCAATACATCATTGTATTTGCTAGCTACGTGAACAGTACGTACGCACTGTGTCCTGTTCCATCAAGTAGCTTTACTACGTTGACCAACACTACAGTTAATCTAAACTTTACTCTATCAAATGATGGAAACGTGTACTCCTCACCAGTGCAAAGTATAAGCTACTCGCAATTACCAGCACCTACAATACAAACTGTTGATAAGACTCAAATAAGTCCAGGTGGTACAATACAAGCACATGGTACTAGTATGACTACAAACGCCACTTGCAGGTTTACATACGGATCACAAAGTGTACCAGTTACTGCTACATATGTGAATAGTACAGATGTTGTTTGCTATGTGCCAAGTAGTAACTTTACTACTAATACCACTACTGTTTCAGTGAGCATTACGTTAGCAGTGACCAATGATGGAATAGTGTTTGCATCGTATGCACAACTCATCACTTACAAGCAAATACCACCACCACAAATAGTATCTGTGAGTAACACTAATGTGAGTCCTGGAGCCAAAATTACGCTGACCGGATCACTGTTTACCGTCAACACGACATGCAAGTACACCTACGGATCGTCAATAGTAGTAGCAGCTACATACTTGAACACTTCGGCTGTATTGTGTTCGACACCGTCTAGCAACTTTACGACGCTATTGAACATCACAGTTTCAGTTGCGTTATCTGTGTCAAACGACGCTACTATCTATTCGACAAGCAAGAGCATCACATATTCGCAACTTCCACAACCTACTGTACTCTTTGTTGATAACTACGTGGTTGGTCCAGGTAATACTATTGCAGTACATGGATCTACTTTTACCACAAACGCTACGTGCAAGTATTCCTATAGCTCACAAACGTTGATCGTTAATGCCACTTATATTAACAGTACTGATATACTATGTCCTGTAGCGGAGAGCAACTTTACGACTGTCAACAATACTATCACTGTTAGTCTATCTATCACTAATGATGGATACGTGTATACTTCTGTACAGCAAGCGATAACATTAACGCAGAAATGGCCAACTACAACTACTCCACCGACCACTACACCTGCTCCGACGACACCAACTCCTACGCCAACTACAACTACGCCAGAACCAACCACAACTACAACACCAACTGCTATTGCTCCAACAACGACAGAAACTCCAACAACCACTGTTGCTCCTACAACGACACCAGATCCCACAACTACTACTGCTCCAACAACACCAACACCTACTGCAACAACGCCAGAGCCTACAACTACTACACAAGAACCTACTACTACAATACCACCAACTACTACTCCTGAATCAACGACAAGTACTCCAGAGCCTACAACAACAATAACACCTACAACGACGCCTGAGCCAACAACTACAACTCCAGAACCGACAACACAGCCACCAACTACCACTCCAGAACCTACCACTACTCCAGAACCCACTACCGAAACTCCAACGCCAAATCCCACGACAACACCGGAGCCAACAACTACTCCTGAACCAACTACTACTGCTACACCTACTACCACTCCAGAGCCTACAACAACACTAACACCAGCTACAACAGCACCTGAACCAACAACGACAGTAGCTCCCAATACTACGCCTGAACCAACCACTACTACACCGGAACCGACTACAACAGTATCTCCAACGACTACCACTGACACTCCAACGCCGTCGGCTACTACCACAACTCCTACTGAGCCAACTACTACTACTCCTGAGCCGACAACTACCACTCCAGAACCTACAACCACACCAGTACCTACTACAACCACACCAGAGCCAACAACTACCACGCCAGAACCAACCACGACTGCAACACCTCTAACAACTACTATTGCACCAACCACTACGACAGAAGCACCAACAACAACACCAGAACCCACTACTACCACTCCTGCTCCAACAACACTAACGCCTACTACAACGTCACCTGAGCCGACCACTAGTACACAAGAGCCTACGACCACTATACCACCAACAACTACTTCTGAACCAACAACAACGATTCCACCCACAACTACAACTCCTGAGCCCACAACTACACAAGCTCCTACAACTACCACACCTGAGCCAACCACTGCTACCCCAACACCCACAGAATCAACAACGAGCGTACCAACTATTACAGTGCAACCAACGACCATTGCTCCGACAACAACAACACCAGCACCTACAACTTCTACTGTGGTATCTACCACTACAACTACTCTTGCACCTACCACCACAAGTACTTTGGCACCTACTACAACACGCACACCTACAACAACTACTCTATCACCAACCACTACAACTGTTGCTCCAACTACCACTACACTTGAACCAACAACAACAACAACTATGCTCGAAACAAAAGAGCCAGAAGCCATCATTCCACTTGTAGAGTTCCAAGATACAACTACAGAAATTGCTATTCCTGGATCTGATCAATTAGAAGTGCAAAGCGTCTCTGATAGTGTACAAGTTGCAAGTGTGTTTAATGCGACAACAAACTCTAGACGTTCACTAGCTTCAAAAGGTAGTTATGATATACAAGACAAAACTGCATACGTGAAATTCTCAGTAGATCCGAGTACAACATCAGGAAATATTGCAGAACTATGGTTGTACAATGCACCCAAGTTTATACAAACTAGTTTGATTATGGCGCCAACGGCAGCAGTTACACGCGCCATCGCAGTAGCATACTCTGCTGGTGCTGATGCTACACCTCAAACAGCGAGTAATCTATGTGCATTTGCTCTTGGTGTTGTATATCAGTTAAGAGTAGGTATATCGTTCACTACCAAATGGCAAATTCTTGCCGAGTTACGAAGTAGCTCAAACGCAGTACTTTGCTCGATTGCATTAGAGCCAATAGGATTTAATTCTAGATCATTCTTTGATTCGTCTTTTAGTTTTGTGTTATCGCAGTCAGCATCTGGCACAGCTGTGAAGAGAAATTTAATGGCACAGGAACAAATGTCGATAAACGTGAGAGAGATGGGCGTTGCATGTAAAACTAGTGAATGTAGTTCTGTTGCGCCGGCTAGTCCTAAAACTTATTCAAGTATAAATGTTGGACTAGTTGCAGGGTTAATCGCTGCTATTGCAGGTGTTATGTTAGTTGCACTTATTATTGCAATTATCGTTGTAGGAGTAATAGCCAAGCGCAGGAAACGAAAGCAGCACGTGGTTGCTTATGCACCTAGCGATGAGCAGGCTTTTGAAGAACCTCCTGTCGAACCTACTGAGGAACGATCAGCAGCAGACCTTGTCCATTACGAAGCTTTCCGAGAACAACAACAATAAATTAACAAGACTGTACATTTATTCATTCTTGAGATCTTCTCCACATTTTGCTCCAAATGCGGCACCTGAATTTCCTCCCACTGCACCACCGACTGCCGTCAATGCTCCAGTACGTACGGTGTTTGCCAGGCCTTCTTTCCATGGCTTTCCGGTCATTGCTTGGGACATATCGTTACCGAGCTTGCTAATACCAGGAACGTTTTCTTTTACAGTCGTTTCGATTGGCTTTGTTGCCTTGCTGAATGCGTCAGATGCGTCTTCTAGAAGCGTCATTGTGTCGTTTTGTTTTGTGTTGTTTTGTTTGTGTTTAAGAGATCGTCACGAAGCTTTTAAATACATTAACCCTTCACTAATATTTTAGCTTTCCGATTTATAATTATTCTTGCTACGTTGACTCCTTTGCATCTACTTTACTTTTTCGAAACCTGGAACACAGCTGTTTAATTTCTTGGAGATCTTTTCATCTACAAAGCAAAGAGCACGATAAATTTCTCCCATATCTTCTGTTAGTCTCGTATATGCAGCAATAAGCTGTTGTTTCGTTTCATCAGGTGTATTGGGATTCTTCAGCAGTGACATTAATCGTACATCTATTCCTAACATTTGTAAAAAGTGTTTTTGTGTTTGTGGACCAAAGGTTGTAACTGTTGTGTTAGAAACTCATATTTGATCTTACTTGTTTGCGAATCAGTTAAATGTACTTTGATTTCTTCCCAATCTACATCAACACTAAGATCTACATCTCCTGGTTGTGTTAAAATATCTACAAATTGATGTTTTAAAATTCCACGTAGCGTGAATCCTTCTTTGATGGCTTTTCCGTAATCAATAATTAACGTTGCTCCTGATTGTTGTTTAATTCTTTCTGCCATTTGTTGTATTACTGCTAATGAGTTGATCGCAAGCTATCATGTTAAAAAATTTTAAAACGCATACTTCTGCTCTGTTTCCAACTTTCTTTTCGAATCGTTCCAAATGTTTTTCAAATACTTTTGATGCGATGCTCTCTCCTGGCGCAAATACAAATTTAAAATGGTTTTGTGTTTCTTCTGTTTGATCGACATCTACCATCACTTCAGACCACCCTCGATTAGTATACTATTTTGTTAATAATGTAACGAAAATGTTGCTACCTGGAATTGATATACTGGTAGCGCGTCAAAGAATTCGTGGGCGATAAAAACTACAGTTCCATCATTTGGTATCGATTGTATAGTATCATGCCACTGTATGGGCAACGATCCTAATTCTATTTTCGTTGTTGAATCTCCTAGTCTATTCTTTTGCAATTCTCGTAACGATGTACTCACTTCTACCAAATGAACTGACATTTTAGGCGGTAATACTTTGAGTCTTTTCAATGTTTGTAGCACATCGTGCATCAATGTTGCTCTACCAGGTCCTAACTCTACTAGATGTATTGTTGTGGATGAATCGACTGCTGATAGGATACTATGAACCCAAATGGCGATCATCTAGCGTGTTAATAGTTGATGTAAATACGTACCTCGCCAAACATTTGCGAAACCTCTGGTGATGTTACAAAATCACCTTGTTTTCCGAAAATCTTTTCGTCTGAACCTGTTCTGTAATATCCATGTAAATTATTTGTTAATGCTTCGTTCATGAATGTCGAAACACTGAGTGGACCTGCAGCCTATTCGTATTAAATCGCAAATAGTGAAAATAAAACCTTGATTCTGGTTTTTAACTGTTTTGCAAGTTCTGTTTCTGGTTCTTTTCCAGGTGCTGTTTCGCTTTGGTACGTTTTTTCTTTCAATCGACTTCTATCGACAGTGAATAAAACTTCGTGTTTGTTGGTTTCATTTGGTGGTAATTGCGATCTATCTACCACTTTGATTTCATGCGGTAGTGCTGCGCGTACACTATATCCACGAAACATCTGAGACCATCCTCTGTGTAAACGACTGCGTAAGAGCATGTTTTCTTGTAATCTGTAGAGCAACACACAAACATGTCTCACAGAAATACACACTATCGACTGAAGCAGGCTCGTGAAGTTTGCAAACATATTTGGTTCATGATAAAACAGATACCGTTCATAATACGACTCATTTGGCACTATAGTATCGCTAAAACTCAATTCCCAGGAGTTACATGCTTTAGAAACATTCTATATCACAAAGAACCAGATAAACATCTAAATCTGTATCTACCAAGTACTGGAGATAATTTCAAACTGTTAATATATGTTCATGGAGGCGGATGGAACAGCGGCAAGAAAGAACTTTATCATTTTTTGGGAACTACGCTATGCAAAGACATGAACATCGCTGTCGCAGTAGTTGGGTACACTTTACACCCAACTGGTGATATAATGGACATGATACGTGATGTCTCGTCTGCCATCGAGTGGGCGTTTACATCTACTAGTGAATACAGCATCAACACGCAACAAATTCACTTATTTGGACACTCTGCAGGTGCTCACATCTTAACTATGGCTCTACTCAATCGTATACCACAAATACGCGACTTGATAAACTCACACGACATGTCTCACAGAAACAAGGACTACTCATGGACACTAGATAACATCAAATCATTCACAGCAGCAACAGGTGTATATGATATCGTTCAACACTATGAGAAAGAAACAATGCGTGCTGTAGAAACACTTTCTGGCATGGCTCCTTCTATGCATTATCACTCAAACTTTGAACGATTCTCACCATTGTATTTGGTAAGAAAAGCGATGCAAGATGATACAGTAGCTAAAATACTACGAGATACATTCCCACCAATGCTATTAGTCGATGCTGAGAATGATACAACAGTCATGAGTGACAAACAAACAAGTGTATTTTTAGCGTGTATGAAAGAAGAGTTAGGACATGAAAAAGTTCAGTATCAAATGTTGAGTGGGTTTTCCCATGCTGATCCAGTTATGTGTTTCACGCATCAACATGTGGAAAAGTCACAAGTCATGGTAGAGTGTTTTCTATCAATGGTACAGAATTTATAACTGGTTTACTGTGAAATGGGATCTTGTTGTTCGTGTGTGGAACCAGAATTACTACCAGAAAAAGATCTTCGAGCGCGATATCGTATTCTGCGACAGGATGTAAGAAATGATCCTGATAATAAAGCAATAGCATGTTTACTGGAAACTAGCATGATAATGGGATATTGTGAGCATGCAATACGCTTATGCAGAATAATTGGAACTAACCCAATGACGACAAAATGCTACTTTTATTTAGGCATGTGGGCAGAGGCGATCAAAACTGCGCCATATCCAGATGGATTTTTCATACAAAGCTACTTGAATATAGAAAATTCTACACACACCTCCCTATCATTGGGAGAGCATCATGGTGTGTTCAGAGCTCAGCTTTATGTGAAACAGGGACGAATAGATGAGGCAATTTCTATTATAGAAAGCGAAAAACAATCAAATCTATATTACTTATTTGGATTTTGGGTTTATTATGATGTTGGTATGTTGGAGAAAGCGGAACAGTTAATTACTAGAAGATCATTTCCTATCTTAACATTAATTTGTATTCAACAGCAAATGTTTTTGCATAACTACGAAAAAGCAGAGTGGGGATTTCGAGTAATGCTAAAAACAAAGCAAAAGAATGTTTGTTTCGAAGCAAACCTCGAATATCGATTAAGCTGTGCATTGTTAATGTTAAACAAAGCTAGCGAAGCAAGGCAACACCTCGCCGCTGCTGAAAAGTTGGGATTCAAGAAATATTACATCAAACGAATGAAAAGGAAAATTGATGCATATGAATTTTTCATGAAGATGCAATACTCCGCATCGTTATACGACATAGATATTAAATACTCTTTATTGACTTATTACCGACTTTAACATCTCATAACTCATGACTGGATTGTCCAATGGACACATGTGACCAGCATATAGAATTCTCCAGTAGTCCAAGTTTTGGTATTGCTTTCTGTAAGCAAAATCAGTTTGGAATGAGAATTCATTTGCGGTAGTTTCGCGTGGGCCTCTAATCGATTGTTGATCAGTATTTTTCCACGCGTTAATGTGTTTCCATCGTAGGTTATTCATCCAGTTTTCAGTTGCCAATGTATCTACGATGATATCCAATTGTCCACTGAATACAACAACAGTACGACCGGCATCCAACAATCGCTCAACAGCATTTGTGCTATTTTGCATAAAATCAGTTGACATGTAACTAAAGACTGGTCCAGAAGACACTATTGTTGTTAATACTAAAATATATCAACATACTTTGCCATTGTACATCACTTGGAATATCTCCCAATTGTTGTCTAAATACAGAATTCACATAGTGTGCAAGTCCACTCAAATCTTCACTATCGTGTAATAAAAAGTTGTATACGTTCAATCCAGTTTTTCCAGAATAGTATTCTTGTTGTGAACCCCACAAATCTGTAGCATCATCGAATCGTTGGCTCAATAACGCGTCTGCAATTTGGTCCGCATATTTATCAGAAAGTCCTCTTAAAAAGGTTCCGTAACTACGTACTGCATCAATGGGAGAAATCCACGAGTCACCCAATCCCACACCTTTGAAATTGATCATTTTGGCTAGGGAAGCATCGTGTACGAGTTGGTCATTCAAATAGGCTCCGAATTCTGAGGTCATCTTTCCACCATAGGATTCTGAGAACACGTACAATGGTAAACCTGAAAAATCAGGATTCTTGGCGTAAATGGCTTTCAACGTGAGGAATAGTTGTTGTGCGATTTGTTTCTCGTCGCGAGCATAACCTGCTGATTTTCTTACGTAACTGAATCCTGTTCCGACTGGATTATCGATAAAGATTAATGCTCTTGTGAGTCCTAACCATGTAGAGTTTCTTGGTTTTGCTGTTCCATCGCACGCATCAACTGGTCCTAACTCACACATGTCACCGAATACACTGGATCCACCTGGTCCTCCTTGGAGCCAAATCTACTTTGTTAGAAAAGAATTTAACACGTACGACTACTGGAGATTTTTGCATAGATGATTCCTTGTTTTTGTATGCATACCAGAAAATATTTCCATCGTTAACAGAGTCTACATTGACGTATCCACTGACGAGATCGTAGGCTGGAACTGATGCAATGTGTTGTGGGCTTGTACGAGTGTTACTACGTGGCTTTAGTGTAGCCAGTGGTTTAATTGGGAACTGTGCAGCGCATAAAGCGGCTACTGCAAGTAACACAACGATTGTCTTCATGTTTTATAGAGTTCTAGTATGTCGCACATCAAGCGTTACAAAGATGATTGATTTTATTACCATCGAATAATAACGTCAACAAACGCCTCTCTCTTCCAAATCTTCATCAAGGCAAGTTCATTGCGAGGTACAGTGCCTAGTAACATGAACAACCCTTCATAGTCAGAAACTATATTCTCAATGTCATTTCCAGATTTACACTCTGCCTGCTGTGAACTAATATCAAGCTCATAAAATCCATTATCAGTCACGCACGACATATTGTAGTGTATTTTTGGATCTTTTTCAGAACTATTAGCCCACAATCTGCCATCCGTTGTCAATACAAGAAAGTTATCAACGTAAGCGATCATCCGTTGTATGTTTGGATTGTTCCATCCAATATATTTTGTGGGTATACCATCATTAACTGACCCATCACTTCGAATCACATACAAACCTCCATCCACTACACGTTAGTACAGTTTCTTGTTGTACCTGTTGCTACAAATGTTGTCCACCAACCACATGCCACCTGTACGATATTTGATATGTTTAACTTGCTAGGAGTCGGTCCAATTTCACTATTACTCATCTTTTGCTGCATCCACGTCTCTCCAGCTATTGCGTTAACATGTAAGCCACTACTTACTCTTGTATACAAAGTGATATCCCCCAGCAACTAATTCAGATACATTTGAATAGAGCTCTACGGGTAATCTGACCATATGGTGGTTTTCTTCTTGATTGCACATAAAGATCTCTCCTTGCTCTGACAATCCAAAAACACTATAGAATGACGAATAAATTTGTACAATGTTTTTGTCAGTGTTGATTTTTGTGAAGTGATTTGCGTTACACATTTGTCCAGTAGAGTAAATGTCACCATTCTCGAGGAGTACAGTAGTGTCAAAATGTGAGCATGAAACTTGTTTGACTCTCGACGTCAATGGTTCTGTATCCATTCTTCTAAATAACTTTTTGTCATCTACCAAATTACACAGTTCACCGTGAGGGTTTCTGCCAACTCCGTATAGCTCTGTTGTTCCATCTACCATGCTGAATGTTAGTTTGTACGATATATTACTGCGCGACGAGGACAGAATGACAACCAAGTGAAGTATAAATTGTTATGCGTTTGATTTTTTGTAGTTCCGATCTCTTTTCAAATACTACACGTGTAAATTCAGTAGGAATATCTTGTGCTGTTCCTGTATGAGCTCCGCACGCAAACAGTGTATTTTCACACCGTAGTTCTGCACATATTTCTTCTTCTTTGACTCTGTTATTTGTTCTTCGCTGTAGCAAAGACTTTAGTTTTGCAAACATTTACAACAAACGTATTAGCCCAAATGTGCAGGTCAAACTTGCTTCTTCTTTCTAAAGAGGTGTAAGAACGAGTAGCACAATATTAAGATTATCAAGAATGCAATCACAATTTTGTGAAATTTAAATGTGGTTTGCGAAGCACGATGTAAGATGAACAAAGTAAAAGTATTCAGCACTCGCGGTTCCAGCGTCGTCTCCGACCGCAGTACTAAACGAGCTCGACGATGCTTGACTTCTGTAGTCTGATGGGAACAGGTATTTTCATCGTGATATGGCAGAATACGACTGTGTTTCTGTGGTAAAATCATTTAATGTACAATCTACGCAGTTAAACTGCTCTCAGAAGATGATTGAATGCTTCTGTTTTTCTCTTCAGTAACGAATCTTGGATAAATGTCTTGAACGACCATTCTTTTGACAAAATCTTCAACTTCATCAAACAATGACAAATCTCCTAAACTCTTCCCCATCTTGATTGCCAATGTTTTTGCCAATTCTACGTCAACATTTAATTGTAGCTCTCCTCCATTCAAAACAAACTTTTCATAGATTTGTCTTTGCATGTCAACGCGATGCTCCAGTGGTAGTTTCTTGTACATAGTTACTCGCTCCAAGAAATGTAAATTCTCTTCATTCATTTCTTTCTTGGCAAATTCGACCAAACGTTTTCGTGAACTCTCGTGTCTCCAATCATGTTCGAACTGTTTCATCATTGGGATGACTTTCTCTTGTACAACTGCTTCTTCGCGTTCGGAAACACCAACTGCCTTTGCAATGATGACGAATGCCTCCAATTCTCCGTCATTGTATAATGTACCTTCTTTCTTCAAACTTTTAGCAATGATTGTCATGTTCAAATTTGTTCCGAAACGAGTACGTGCTGTAGTTTGGATAGCACCTCTTTGGTTTGCGAAAAAGTTCTTCTCCAACTCTGGGAAGATACTGTAGATATCTACACCCTTTTCAAACTCTATTTCAGTAAAATTGAATGCCTTATCGAAACTAGTGTTCGTTTGAGCGATCTTGCCTTCATCTGTAATAACAATAATCTGATCAGGAATCGAGTTGTTGATCAATCTTGTCTTGTACTCTTGTTGTGCAATTTGGTTCAACAATTGTTCGAGTTTTAGTTTGTTACTCTCGAGCAGAGATAATCGCTCAGTATCCATTCTACGTAGCATACGAGTAAATGATCTCTTCTTGCGATACAAGCGACCAATGAAGAACAACGCTAAACAACCTAGTAGTAGAACAACCAAGACGACGAGAGCGGCTGTGAGTACAAAAATCTTGGTAGTCGTCTCGTTTGCGCTAATTAGTGCTGCTGTTGGCATGAACACTAGTTTGAATGTACGATCGGCAACAGTAACAGTTGTTGTAGTTGTGAATGGAGCTGCGTTGATGTAACCTTGGGCTTGAGATGCTGGAATGTCCGTATAGTAACCAGTCTTTGACTCCCATTGATTTGTACTATACATGAAAGAGCTAGTAGCATCAGTAGCGTTCATATCGTACACATTCACAGCAACGTCTTTGGTGGTGGAATCCAATGCTGTTTGAATTAAATCACCTGCTCTGAAACCAGTAAGCACGATGCCAACAGGCTTTGGAGGAACTGTTCTACTCATAACAGATTGGTAGACGTTGAAGCCTGGTTGGGAAGTGAATGATGTAATGGAAAAGATGACTTTTGGACCAGCGGTAGGTTGCCCTGTACGAATAGCTGTTTGTATGGATGCGTTGCGGACTGGACTTGGTGCGTTGTCGTATCCATTTGTTGCGATAAAAGTCAATGGAGAAGTCTACATAGTTAATAAGAACTTGATTTCGACTTACGAGAGCAGCAACATAGTGTTCTGGAGAGTATGGTGCTGGAATGACATTGTTACTAGCATCGCGGAATGTCATGTTAAAGTTTGCATAATCAGAACCTTTGTTTCTCATGGCGAGAATCCAACTTGTCGCGTTGGCGTCTGGTATGATAGCAAGGTACGAAAAGTAGAACACTTCTTTGGGAAATGATCCTCGACCATTGCAAAAGACATCAAACTCATTTCTTTGGTCTACAGCAAGAGCATCTCCATCTCGTAGATACATGTATGTCTTTA
>JAESGV010000376.1_pt1 | contig 19716 bp, 17 predicted proteins | sample 9269781 | NCBI WGS metagenome assembly JAESGV01 (sample SAMN15741586, study PRJNA653496) | algae metagenome | isolation source: Tildeniella torsiva UHER 1998/13D and co-occurring heterotrophs from... | place: Slovakia: Slovak Paradise National Park, Hrabusice, Kosice Region | collected 2000-01-01
TATGGCGTTGAGTGACGATAGTCAGCATTCATGGAATGGTGTCTTTCTAGTCTGTGCTGTTGAACGTCATATGGGTTGTGTACAGAGTTACGTGAAGGTGCTGGTTGCTGTTGTTGCGAGTGACGTGGTGAAATTATGATAGAGTTTCTTTGTGGCGATAGTGTACGTTGTGAAGTGTTTCTTGAAGAATTAATAGTATATTCAGTCCTTGGTTTGTTAGGACTATTATTCGACTGATAATTAGGAAATAAGTGTGGATTTTTTTCCAGTATCGCTTTGGAACGCTCCATGCAAAGACCTGCAAAGTGAAATAGTTTAGCGGCAGGTATTTCTAACGTGTTAATTTTGTACAAGTACGTACTGTTCTGTGTATCTGCGACTAGAGACCGCAGCGCATCGGTAATCAAATCTATACAGCATAAATATTGCGCATAAGCTTCCTACTAATGTTAACTTGAAAAACGACGTACTAACACTCTGCCGCTCTCGTCTAAATTAATAGCATTACTCAAGTTTCCTGCTATTTGGTCTGTGGTAACCATTTGGTTATTGCTTTATGAACTAGAAGCTTCAAAGAACCGTTACATCTTACAAAAAACAGTGCCAACCCCAAACGCTATGCAACGAGAAAGGGTTGAGCTTGTTGAGGTGCCACCTAAGAGGCAGAGACTTTCTACATACACTACACGCAAACGGCAACAAGAAGCAAGCAAATTGCCTCCAAATAACGTCTATGTTTGCGGAAATAACACCAAAGGCCAATTGGGATTTAAAGCAACAACTGATAGGATTCCAACTCTACGACATATTCATTTACCAATACCTTTCAACCAATCCAGAAGCATCAAGTTTGTTTCTTGCGGATTTCATTCTACATTCATCGTAACTCGTAAGTTGTACATTTCGAAACTAATCAAAAGAAAGCGAAGACATTTATGCGTGCGGTGAGAATTATTACGGGCAGGTAAGACTCGAATTACGTACTTAGAGGAGTTTTAGTTAGGACTCGGACACAATGAAGATACTGACGAATTTACTCTGCTGGAAGACACAGAGTTTCAAGGACAATTTATCAAGTCATTTCGTTGTGGAGGAACTCATACTGTAGTTCAAACAGGTAAAAATTACAAACCAGATTCTCTTAACATCAATAGACCAAGACCAACTATTTGTATGTGGAAGTAACATCAACGGACAACTCGGACTTGGTTTTTCGACGCACCAACTAAAATTTAGACTTTTAAAAACATTACCCGAACAAGCCAGACTTGTGGCCACTGGTAGTTCGCACACTGTATTCTTAACGCGTACGTTCGGAGCACTTGACTAACGAAAAGACACAAATAGACTTTATTCTTGCGGTTGGAATGATGATGGACAATTGTGCTTGGGTCACCGGAAAGACTGTAAAAAACCTCAACTAATAGCGTTTGATCAGCCAATACTCGATGTACAATGTGGAAATTATCATACCATCGTTCTAACGGCTAATGGAGAAGTATACACGTCAGGCTACAATTTTTACGGACAGTTAGGACAGGGTACATTTGATACGCAGGATGTTTTGCGGAAAATGATAACCCATTTTAAAGTTTCGCGCATTTTTGCGTGTAGTGCACATACTCTTTTAGAATCGGAAGAAAATGAACTCTATGGATGTGGATATAACGGTTGTGGTCAATTAGGACTATCCGTGTTTTATGAAAAAGTAGCATCACTTGCACGAGTGAAACCATTTTCTAGAAATCGAGCCAAAGTCGTCGCGTGTAGATTTGGTAACCACTCACTGGTAGTAACAGATGATAACGAACTTTTTGCTACAGGAAAGAACGATTCTGGTCAAATTGGAAATGGACTGGAAGGAGATGTAAATACTTTTACTCCTATTACCGTTGGCATCAGCAATCAGGACAAAATTGTGTCAGTAATGTGCGGTATGTATCATACTGTTGTGATAACAGGTATGTGAAAGATTGTATTCTAACAATATAAGAGCCCATATTTGACCCTCATTCTAAAATTGAAAAACTAGAGCATCAAATGCCATACTGTGACATTGTACTGTTGTGTGGACACTGACTCGTTTGAGTATTTTGAGACAATATTAAAACTCACTTGCTGCATTCAAGCACCGTAGTTGAGTCAACATCTGACGCGTGTTATTGGGAGGAAAAAGATTCTTCATATGTATCAGAGAAATGTTGCATTATTTATAAATTTTTAATTAAATTCGAAATGTGCAAGTAATGGTACGTGATCACTTGGGAAAACTGGATCAGGCATGCCCTTGTTTCGTTTCATGACCTCAGTCGTAGGTGTTTCAAGTACAGCGATCGGCTTAAGTGATTCACCATACCAAACATAATCCAACGTTCCGAAAAAGTCTGAAACTACATGACTTGCAGTTGGTTCTTGTCCTGCTACCTCTTTGTACGCACTCTTCATGTGTAAATCACTTTTAAATGATGTGTTCTCTGGAAGAAAGAATTTATCCTTTTGTGCAGCCTTTTGCAACAGTTCGATTTTCTCCTTTGAAAGATTTGGTAATGACATCATCTCATAACTTGGATGATCAGGAGTGGCGTTGAAATCACCACATAATAGAACAGCAACCTTTCCATTAATCGATTCGACAAATTCTTTCAAGCTATCTACGCATATTTGCAATTGTAGAAGCTGAATGTATGCCGATCTAAAGTTGGCCGACAAATGAGTTGTACATATAACCAGATCATGTTTTGTTTTCTTTTGCCGTAAATGTGCAATAATCGCTACTTGTGGATACTTCTTCTCAATCTGTTTCTGTGTCTTTTCGTCATTAGCGCACTTTGCCGATAATTCTTGGGCAAATAGTATCTCTTTCTTTTGTACCAACTCAAATGACTCTTCTCTAAAGAATATAGCGTTTCCTATGTCTGGACCTCGCTTTTGCTCTTGAACGTCATGTAACATTTTGCGACAGTATACGAATGACTCATTGTACCCAATTTGAGCAAGCTCTTTAGCAATATGAGTTCGATGGTCATCTGGATCATCTTCATTTTCGTTTAGTGTACCTTGTAACTCTTGTAAGCAAAGAATGTCAGGTTCATAGTATTTGATTTGAGCGATAACAGCTCGTTGTCTGTTTTCCCACTTTTTCGATCGTTTGCTTGCGTACACATACCCTGTCTCGCTACTGCATAAAAAGTCTGCCAGTATATTGTATGTCATTACTGTGAATGAGTTTTCATGAGTAGGTGAATCGAACGAAAAATCTGCATTGATAGACTTGGTCGATCGTAGCGAGTAGTCGTGATGTTTTTGTTTTAAAAATTCGCCTTCCAACTCTACATTATCGCAATCTTCTAATGCTTTGAGAATGGCTTCTTCCGAGATATCTGCACCTTCCAGTATGAGCTTTAGTCGAGGAAACTCTACTACTTCTTTCAATGGTATTTTTCCATTATTCTTTTGTTCTATGTTGTGCATATCTCTGTCATACATGTACAATCCTTCCCCAAAGTAAGAATCGACAATCTTTTTGATTCTATGTTCCAATGGTTTTGGTAATTTTTCACTCTTGGTCTTCACTGGTGTCTTCTTTCGAATCATAGTGTTTGTCGAATCGCATTCAACGAGTTCTGAATCTTTTACAGATGAAGCGACTGTTTCCACCGTTAGTTCCTCTTCTTTGATGTTTGGAATCAGTTCCTCAATAGCAATATATCGTTCTTCGTGCTGACTAGAAAGTTCTAGAATTTCCTCATCATAAAAGTAGTTTGCGTCTTTGAAAATCTCTTCTACTTGTTTTCGAATTCTTTCTTCTTTGGTTAATACGCGAAGATTCTTGTCATCCAGCTCTGTGAAACGGGAATAATCTTTTACACAATCGCTAACAAGCTTTTCACGATCTTCGACCTTTGCGAGTAGCGTGTTCATCTTGGAGAATTTTGCGATAAAATCGATAGGTATTTTGCCATCGCACTTATCCATAACGTTTTTGAGTTTTTCTGGCATCTCCTCTATGAATTCGTCTACTTGTCGTGCTACATTTTCCTCAAAAGATAACAGTTTTACTTCCAGATTTGTTTCATCAAACGTAAACATTCGTTTGTGCTCATTTTGTTCTTTTAACGAATCCAGTAGCTTTTCAGCATCTTCTCCAAAGTTATCTTCTAATAATTTCGATCTGTCAATAACAACGTCGAGCGGGATGAATTCGTTTTCTTCATCCGTTAACTCTTTCACGATTTTGGTCACGCTTGGAGCTACGTCCACTTTCTTAGCCTCTTTGGTTTCTTGCATTCAAAGTTTCTATTTTAAAAACGTAGTGTATTTTTACATAGTGTCAAACTCTCTTGCTGGAGAAGCCGCGTATTTTTTTATGTGCTGGTCTATTTGTTCGACTAGTCGTTTAGTTCGCTCATCACGGTCCGTGCTCAAGTCTCTGTCGGCGAAAACGAGTTTGTATTTGTTTACAAGTGCTTTGTTTGTTAAATTCTAGAATGTTAGTTATTGTTCCATCTCTTACCTCAGCCTTCAGCTTTTTATATTTCTCTATCATGTATTCCAACTTCTTTCTACTGTGCTCCAGCTCATGAGTTAAAACTTGATTGCTCTTAGCTAGTTTCTCTACAGACAATAGAATGCCATTGCTAGGATTAAGCAGTTCTCTAGCTTCTTGTACATGTTTCGTTATATCTTTCAAGGGACTAAAGTTTGAAATTTCTTGAGATGATGCATTGATAGGTTTTGAGATGTTTTGGGATAGCCGCTCAACGTCTTTCTTGTGGCTTTCGGTTTCCTCAGTTAGCAAATGTCGTAAGTGTGAGATAGTCTGGTTAGCATCATTCAATTGTTCTAGGGTCTGGTTGTGTTTTGTTTGTTCCTCGATTGAAGATCTTCTTGTGTTCTCTAGATCTTGCATGGCAATTTTGAATTGTGCTGTCTTTTCATCGTTCTTCTTCATCACTTCTTTATATCGTTTCGATAGTTTCTCCACTTTCGCATTTAATTCCAATTTCTTGCGCTCAAGCTCCTCTATGTGCTTCACATCAACATCATGTTGTAGCGGTAGTATTTGTGCTTCTTGTGTCTGTGTGGAAGCCTCTGTAGTGTGACGAGGCTTTGGTTTTTCGTCGTTGTTTATTTTCATGCTAGCTATTGGCAATATTATCTGTTCATCGTGCAGTGAAACTATTGCTTCTTTCGCTTGTTGCAATATGTCGTCTTTTTGTTTCAATTCCTGCTTTAACTGCTCTATTTTCGCTATTTGTTCTGCTGATTGAGTGACCAATGACGTGTAATCTGAGCCGTACGATTTGGAATTCAAAGTTTCAAGTATGTGATGCATGCGTAACTGCAGATTAAAATTCTCTTTCTTCAGATTTTCTATTTCCTGATACTATTAGCTAAAATCCAAGATCACGTACTAACATGGACTCTTTGATGGACGTGGCCTTTGTGTGAACATCGGAACACAACAAGTCGTCATCTAGTGCTGAGAGTGACAACAGGTCATCCATGGTTGCGCTTATGTTGCCGCTCAAAAAAAGAACGTTAAAAATACGCGGTACTTTTAATCTTCACGTTTAATTTGGCATGTAAACGTACTTTTTCGCTTCGTTCATCAAGATGGTCTTCTCATCATCTTTATCAGCTGCATATGAGGAGTGCTTGGTGGCGAATTTCATTCCGACTTTCTCCAATCGCTCTCGCAAATGCACACCCAAACATGATGCTGGTGTTAGTACTCCACCACCTTCTCGGATTTCTTTCTTCTTTCCATTGAGAATGTCCAACAATGTGAATGCTGCTTGAGTTGCCCATTTTGATGTTTCAACATACCCTGGATCACCCTTTGCAGATACTTCACAAATGACTTTTTGTATTCCATTCTTGAATCTTGAATATCCCAAAAAGATGAACGAAAAGTATCCCGAATCACGTACGCCTGGTCTTGGACCATCACCTTTGATCTTGAGCCACAACCAGAGCAATAGTTTTTCACCAAATGAAAATCTTGTCAAAATGAAAACAAAAAGTCCAAACAACATCATCAGTAGAATATTATACCACTTTTCGACTTGTAAATAGTTTCCATACGAGAATGATGCTTTTCCATTTTGGAAATAATTATCCAACTCGGCTGTTCTGTTGACAATAGTGGGATCGCTGCTCGAGAAAGGTAGTACGTATGACTTTGTCAAAGTTTCATATCTTAAATTGCGCTTCAAATTTCCTCCCTTTTTCTTTTCCTTCTTTTTTGGTTTTTCTCGTTTTTGTTTCTTGCTTCCAAACACTGAAATACTGTTTACCGAAGCAACCATCGTTGAAAAGGTTCCAAATGAAAAGTGATCAGGTGTGACTAGTTTCATAAATCCTTCCACTGTTACCCATGAATCAGTATCTTCATAAAGTGTTTGGTCAGTTGGGAATTGTTCCAACGTGTATTGTACACCAAGATCCGCAGGTACAGAATCAAGAGCAATAGAGTGAATTATTTTCACACCCTTTTGTTTTGCCTCTTCATGATACTTATCAGTCATTTTGCGGATGTAACCAGGCTCACCAGTAATATCCATGTAGTGACAACGTGATTCCAAACATGCTTTTACCACTGGTTCTCCATATTTTGCAAATGGGCCGACAACATTTACCAATACGCGGGTCTGTGCGCAAAGCTCGTTTAGTGATTTTTGGTTATCCACTGATGCTTTAATTATTGGAATCTTGTCTTGCAACTGGTGTTTCGAAAGTACACCTCTTATTTTGTTTACATCGCGACCCGATACTCCCCATTTTACCGATTTTGCTTCTTCGTTAGTTGCCAAGTAGTCGATAATTAGCTTTCCAGTGAAGCCTGTTGCCCCAAACACGATCATGTCTAGTCTTTCCATTTTGCGCGACTTGTAATGAAAAATTGGAAGTTGGCCGCAACAACGAAGCTAACAATGAGTTCACATAGTGGTTCCTCTTTGCTCTGTAATATGAGCAAGAAGCCAACCGAATAACGGCTTGTTACAAACGTGTCGCTTTTCAGGTTTTTTAAAACAAGTCACTCATGCCACCTAAGAAAAAGGTCAAAATGACACACGATACCGAAGAATTAGAAATTCTTGGAATGCACAAGGATTGTTGGACTAATGTGGTAGATTTTCTGACTCAATACGAGCTTATTTCCCTTGCTAGTACCAACAAACAATTTAACACCTTGGTGTCACCGTACATGTCGCTTATAAAAGAGTTTGTACATGGAAGAGCAAAACTGTTTGACATATCGGAAGATATTCTCGAACAAAACGAAGATGAAGGCACCGTGGAAAGTGTTAAAGAAGACCAAATAAGTGAAGAGACTGTCGTACTTTGCGAGGTGGAAAATGAAGACGAAGGTGATGCTGACGATTCTTTGGGTGCCGTAAGCTACAAAGAAGTGAATGGAGCACCTTGTCTTCGAGACTTTGATCATGGTTCCAACGATCCACTGCATTGGACTTCAACGCCAGAAGATAGTGAAATCATTCCCGTTTACAAACCTATTTTGGATAAATTGGGTCACATAATCAGAGAAGGCGACGTTGCAAAGCCAAGCAACTGCGATTATCGAAATGAAGGCAAGATGATTGCTCACAATGGAAATTTTTATAGTTTCTGTCATAATCTGGGAGATGACTACGGTATAATACCTTCGTTCTATGGCTTGGATCGTTTCCCTATCATGTACTTTTCGCAGGTTGTTGATCATAACCATGCAAGAATATTCAGAGTGAATAAGGATAATTTTGTTCCTTGTGGCACAGAAGAAGATTTGGAAAAGTGCCAAGAAAGACATTCAGATGCTGCTTGCGAAGAGGTATGTAAGCACGTTTTCCACTACTACGTTCGTGTAACATACAAGAGTGCTCAATTTAATTTGAGATACAAGTTTTTAATGGAGTACGTGGAAGAACCTTTTTACGACTATGTAATGGGTGTTGCATTTGATAACTTTAATATTTGTTAGTAAAACATTGCCAGTTGACAACTTAAAATTTGCCCCTAACAACGCCACAACGTTTTGATGTTTTGTCCAAGTTTAACCAGCTATTTTTGCTCCATGCACGCGTTATTTGACAAACCATGATGTACCATACTGTTCCGATACATGGTATACAGTGTAGGACTAATAGTTACTCATCGTTAAATCCTGAATTAAAAGAGCGACGGCATTGGTATGAGATTTTTACATCTGTACGAAAGACAGTTATACCACACATTATGACCAGAACTATTATGTTCACACTTTTATCAGTCACTATATGCGCAGTTGAAACCTATGGAAAACATTTTCTGCCTGACCTCAGTGCAACTGGTCACAAATTAATAGGCGTAGCTTTAGGATTACTACTAGTGTACAGAACAAATTCGTAAGTAACTGTTGCTTTGCTAACGTCAGATCATATCATAGGTATACTGTCGGGTTGAATCTTTGTACTCATATCGAATCAATAACTTGTAATTTGCCTCGTATGATTGCGACATACGACTCTGGAGTACCGCTCGTAGAGCTAGGTAACTTATTAACAGCTTATTGTATTCTTCTCAAAGAGCGGATACGAGGGAATGCGGACGACTCCAAAATACATCATCTAGTATCGTTGGAGCAGCTAAATAAGATTAGAGGTTTTCAGAACAAACCAATAGCCACAGTTAGTTTAATTAGCCAGTGGATACCAATACATTGCAAATGGTTTATGCAGAATTCCAGTATGCTCCGAATGCTAGAGATGCAAATATGCGATTTAACTAGTTATGCAATGAGTATAGAGCGAATCGTGCACTCGCCAATACCTTTCTCTTACGTCGCTCATGCGCACCATCTACTTGCTGCATATTTAGTAACATTACCTTTTTGCTTGTATAGCGAGTTTGGGTGGTATTCTATTATAGTTGTCGCACTCTTATCGTTTGGACTACTTGGAATTGAAGAAGCTGGAATGGAGATAGAAGATCCATTTTCTCCCGCAACAGGAAGTTTAGAAGAATTATGCAAGGCTGCACGAAAGAATACAGAGTTTATATGTGGAGTATCTACACCAGCAGTGCTTACTGAACCACCTATTTCTGGCGTTTGAGATAATTACAACTGTCAAATTTCAAACAATGAAGCAAGCCTCAATTCTAATTTTTTTCTTGCTTGTTGTGTTCACACAACCATATACGATCAGTTGGACAGGCGACAGTGGTTCATGGAGTAATCCAGAAAACTGGACACCGGATAGAATACCTCTTAGCACAGATGAGGTGTACATATCAGGTTCATGTAAGTTTTTTACTGGTTCTAATAGCGTAGTCGACATCAACTTGGATATTAACGCTACGATTATGTCGATAAAATTGGAAGGTCCAAACCTGAATATTGCGTCGCATGCACCATCACAACTCGTTTTATCGTCAGTAGAATTTTCTAAATCAGTTCGTGTGGATAATGTAAATTTTTTCACGCAAGATACGTCTCGCGCCAGCTTTTCTGTTGAGACAGATAGTAACCTTCAACTTTTGCGATTAAATGTGGACCTGCAAGTAACGTTACGAAATGCAGAGCTAAAAACAACCAATGTCGTTTTTTCGCAGCCGATAACGTGTTATGGAAGATTGTATGGAAACGAGAAACTCGAATTCAAATCAGAAGTATCAGATCCATCTCGTACGTGTGTTGTGAACGCAGACAAAGTTGTATTTAGTGGATATGATACAAGAGGTTACTCATTTATACCATCGATCTATGCACAAGATATGTACGTAAACTTTGCTGTATCGTTTGGCTCCATACAAGTCAACAACACTCTTACAGTGAGCAATGGATACGAGTTTAGAGCACGTAGTGTTACTACTAAGACCCTCGTTCTAAACGATGGTGTAATAGTATCAGGTAGCCAAGTTGTTGCAACAGAATTACTGCTACCAGGCAAGGAGCAAGTACAGTTCTACATGAGCAACGTAACATTGATTGAACCCGAGTCGATTGTCAATATAGATAACACATTGGCGTTACAAAACTCTACCTTTATGGTTATCGGTACTCTTGCACTAGTTGCACCTGGTACAATCTACTCTGAGAATTCACAACTGATTGCAAATAATTTTATTACACAAGCTCACAACGATGATCGTCGTGTACAATTAATCGGTGGTTCGGCGAATTTTAAATTGCTAAGTATCACAACTGATACAGAGATCACTGGTGTTGATCTACAAGCAGAGAAAATGTTACTCAACGCTCCACTTACGATGAGTTGGTTAGAATCAGAGAGTATGGAGATTAGCGTGTTTGAAGGTGGATCACTTACACTTACAGAAGATCAGTCACTATCACGTATTCATTTGTTCCTGTACAATGGCTCTTCAGTACTCTCCCCACTCAATATCTTTGGCTGTCACATTTACACGCAACCTGGGAATGTATTCTTACAATCGATCATTGCAACAACACCTCAATTATCAACTTTTACTATTGATGCTCAAACTATACTCACAGTGAATGGTTCACTGCAACTCGATGATACTGTTGACTTGTCACTGTATGTTACCTATAATCCTACCGCGTTTATCACACCAACTGTAATCGCTGATAACAGTTCCAAGATATCAAATCTAGATATCATGTTTGAACCTCTACCAGAATCATGGGACGTCATTAGCTCTATTCCAGTCAAACAAATCACTCCATTTATGAATACAATGCATATTGCGTCACAGTTTGAAATCATTGATAATTCTAACGGTGTGGTTACTACTACTTATGTACACTCTGGTACTGAGTTAGTCTCTATCAACATTGCTCAAGGTTTCTGCTACAAAGGATGTGTTCATGGACAGTGTACTGGAATACAAGGATGTAAATGTATTGATGACCAGTGGACTGGTGAGCGCTGTGACACTCAGACTACAATACCACTAGCTCCTTATGATGTTATCACAGATAACATGCATGATAGAATGATACGCATAATATTCACTGCTCATCAAGTAGCTACAGCGAATATCATGTTTTGTGATATTTATAACCATGGCAACTTGATAGCACAAGTACGTAGTAATACTACTGCATACCAGTATGACCACTATGGTGTTGTACCAGGAATAGAGTACATGTATACAATTGACTGTATCAACTCGTATGGACGAGGAAACATGTCTAATCCAAATCGTGTGAAAGCCTATGGCAAAGCAAGTGCTCCACTGTTGACTGTCATTGATATCGGAGCCAAGTTCATGACAATACAGTATACGATACCTGAAAGCTTCCCACCTGTTACTAAAATACTAATTTTCCGTGATACTATAAACATTGGAAGCACTAAAGATGGAGAGACAGAATACAGTGACAACGAGGTTGAGAATGGTAAGCAGTACAAGTACTTTGTTATTGGACAAAGCGAATTGGGTCATAGTAACGTTTCAAACATTATTGATGTAGCAACGTTGGACTACCCTGGTAACTTTGGGTGTAGAGCGAGTTATGATGGTACAAAGACAACGATAACTTGGGTTTCACCAACGAATAAGGGTAATCCACCTATTATTCTTGGATATAATATAAGAAAGAAGGACGCAATTGTTAGAACAACAAATGAGACAAGTTATGTTGAAGAAGGTGTACTCAGTGGTAGAACAGTGTGGACATTATCTGCATTCAACAAGGCAGGTGAGGGATCACAACAAGAAGTTGCCGTGACACCAAATAATAATGGGAACAACATTGGCTTGTACATTGGTTTAGGAGTTGGTGGTGGATGTGTGACAATGTATGTTGTGTTTATGACTGTTAACGTTATAGATTTTTAATCGTGGGTGGTATTGTACTTGCTGTGTTTGTAAGGCGAAGAAAGAAGGCGTCATACGAAGAAATAATTGAATAAATCTAGACTCCCTGAACCAAGATACTATTAACCATCCTGTAAACTGCTGTGGTTAACTTTACAAATAAAAACTATGGCGACAAAGAGAGTACGTGTTGATGATGCTGAAAGCCAAAATGGCGCTTTCAGTGATTACATTGAGAGTCTCAAGACTTTGGACACTACACAGTGCTTAGAGCTTGTGTCAAAGTTGTACGACTTAATTACAGACAAAGCAAACAGGAATGAGGCAGAAAAACTATTCACACAGTTCGCAAAACAGCGAGATTTGCTTGTTGGAAGCTGGGAATTTAAGAAGCTCTCGTATGATGAAGATGGTTTGTGTGGCGGAACGTTTGAAATTACCAAAAAGTTTTCTGGTGAATACATTGGAACTGCTGAGTTTGATGAGGATGGTATGTCATCATCAGAAAACAAAGTTACCGGTGTTAAAAGTGACAACGGTACCTACACACTGACAGATGAAGAATCAGGAGATGTGTTTACACTTTGTCCAGTAGAAGGTGACCCAAATCGCTTCACTGGTACGCTTTCAGCAGGGCGACAAGAAGTTACCTTTTTATTAGTACGTCAAGGCCATGTCACTGATGCTGATGAAAAGACAGACGAGGAGGAAGAAAACGACGAAGAAGAGGATGAATAATATCGCATTGTCATATATTATAACTGATTTGCATATTCTTCTTGCTTCTATTTCGTTTTGTAAACAGCTAATTAGAATGCAAACAACTAACACCTTTATACTCTTGTTTCTCTTACTTGCGTGTGCTCTCGCTCAAGATCCAAGAAGGTACTACCGTTAATGAAAATATAACAAGATAGATGCGATTTCAACGCTGGGACTATAACAGCAGGAAACGAGTTTGTTATTTGTGCACCTGGCCGTAACATTGGTCAAGGATTTAAAGTGGATATGACTGTGGGAACTACCTCAGTCTTGGGAGATCCTAATTGGTCCTTTGTCATCTATTTTGCTGATGGAAGTACACAAGAAACACCAACAACACATTTCAAAGGACATACGACACAATCCGTTGCCGTTGATAAAACTCAAGTCGAGCGTATAGCATTCAAGAACAAAAATAATGTTTGGCCGATTACATCGAGTGGCACAGTCTATCTCGCTCAATAGATTATTTCTTTATGAAAATAATACATCTATAGACATCTGCTCTTGTCTATGGGCATAGTAAAGATGTTCTTTGGTAGAGAATCAGGGCCGGTTGTGAAATTGGAATATTGGTACAAAAGTTGATTGTTCTCTAGCAGTTCTACAGGTGTGTTGTCTTTGGTGCTTGCAAGGTAGGAAAAAATATAGCTTGGTTTTACACCAATCGTGTTATTCCACATATTACAGGGTTGATGTGGCACAGATATGCTCGTTCCAACTCCAATATATTTTGCTTTAGTCTGCCATGCTGCCAAAGTATCGGCATTGTTTACATCTTACGTGTTAGCTTATAGATCTGCTTACCTTCGGTTGTACAAAGAATACCCAACTTATATGCAATATGATAGCCTGTCTTTTGGGAGCCAAAGTAAAAATCTTGGGACAACATAATGCCAGTGCTGCTAACCAAGTCTAGTCTGTACAAATCATTAACTTTATCAACCCAATTTTTGACTACAGTCCCAGAAATACTCTTACTCACCAAGTAGTATTGTTTTGGACTTGGTGGAACTGGATCAGCACACAAACACACTACGAGGAGCAAAGCCAGCAGAACTGCGAGTTTTGACATTAGACGTTTGTAACGGATAGTTGACCAAAACTGAAGCAAACAATGCCAACAGAAGAGTATGTATCAGACCAAGACCTTGACGAAGATGGTGAAGAAGAAGAAATTTTTACTACTGCAGAAGACAGCGACGAGAAAAAATCATTCTTGACAAAACTCAACAAATTCATGCAAGAGCGGGGTACTCCCATTGGAAAGTTACCGCAATTAGGTGGTAGGACACTCGATTTGTACAGACTATACAGAGAAGTTATTATTAGAGGAGGCACAGAAATAGTACGAGCACTTAAGTTATTTCTAACTCAAAAGGTTACCGAGAAGAAGTTATGGAAAGATGTGACAATGGGTTACAAAGTTCCAAAAACATGCACCAGCGCGAGTTACAGTTTGCGAAATCACTACAAACGATATTTATACGCATATGAACAAGTACAGTTTACATGCATTTTGTAACACTATCTAGGTTTTACATTTTGGGAAAAAAGATCCAGTTGAAAGCATGCCACATCCAGTAGTACCAGAACAAAACACTCCACAACATCACGAAGAAACAGATTTGAAACGGTCGTGGACAGAAATGGCTGGTCCAACAGTGTCGTTAGGTTACCAATATCACAAAAAACCAAAAACTATGACACAAAGTACCATGGAACAAATGCGAAGAATAGAATGCTCTATCGAGTGTAGAGAAGAACCACACGTTGATTGGGCGTTGACGAAAGTCGCGCAGTTATCACTATCGAAAACAAAAAAGTTTCACTTGGATTCTATTAGAGGATTATTGTTTGTACTGGTAGATAGTGTGAAAAAATACGTTTTGATGCCAAGATCAAAATCGGATTTTTTTAACACTTTGAGTGTTCATGATCGTTTACTAGAACGCCTAGCGTTTATTTCACTCATCATTATTCGAAATAGTTCTTTTGATGTTCGTGATAAGAAACTTATAGTATCAGCGAAAGATGAAGAAGAGAATTCACTAGTTGGACTATTGTTGCGTTTGTTCCAACTAGACATACACCTCGAATGGCAAATCAAAATCTTTGACATACTAGTGAACATAGGAACATCCATACAACTAGAACGTGATACTGACATTTTGTTATCACAATTGAGATCGTGTATTTGTGATGATACAGACGAGCCATTGCGTGTGAACGCATTAGAACTGTTGTCATTATTAATAGCGCCAGAGAATGCACATGCCAAACACAATGCTGATGTTTTATCGGAAAAGCTACAAGGAGAGTTTTCATCAGTGTTAAGTAGTACTATTGGATTTTTGAGAACTTCAACATCGATTAATCATGTCAATGAACCAGACGATGAAGATTCCGATGACGAAGAAAGACAAATAGAAGATTCTGAAGATGAAGAGTCTAGAAAATCAACTATTGATTTGGAAGCATTAGAAGAACGCGATGTTGCAAAACATCACACATTGGAACAACAAAAACAACAACAAGAAAAACTAAAAGCAGAACAAAAACTAGAAGCAAGTACAACTACCAAGTATGTAAAACGTGACCTAGAAGAGATTGATTTATTATGTCGATCGTTGTCACTCAACTTTATAACAAGACTCGTTCACTTTGCATCAGTTCGACTCGTATCCGTGATCGCACATACAAATAATTGTATTACTAGACTAGTTGATTTACTAGTATGGAAGAGTGGTCTACAGAGTCGTATGAAAACAAACTCGTATGAAATTAATCGTCATTTGAGGGAAAAGCAAAGACAAGAAAACAAGGTACAAAAAGATACTCAAGAATTCTTTGGACAAGCACAGTATCAACATGTGAACATTTTTGAGGATGCAGAAGATGAAGATTTTGATCAAGATGAAGTGTATGATGATTATGGCATTGATAACGCACCAAGTGATGTTTCTAGTTCCCAACTATTCCAAAGAAGATGTGCAAATATTTTGGCAGAATTCACAAAGATGAGTACCGATGCAAGAAATACTGTTGCCAAGTATCACCAACACGAAATTATGTTTTTGGTCATGTTCACGAAACAATTTGTATCTCAACCACTTACTAAATGTGTTATTTAGTCATTATATTTTGTATACAGGAGCACTTGGCGCGGTGTTGTTTTGGTAGTATGGGTCTTGATAAGGTGGTTGTGGCATATAGTATTGTGGTTGATTATCATACACTTGTTGTACTGGTGGTTGTTGCATGTACGTTGGTTGCGCTGGATATGGTTGTACAAAAGGCTGTGGAGTTGGTTGTACGGGATAAGGTTGCGTATGTACACCAACACTACCATATGCTTCTTGTTCTCTCCTCTTTCTTAATCTTCTTCTAACACAAATGATACCGATTGCGCTAACAATCAAAACTAAAACAAGCACGCCAACAGCAACGGGTACAAATATGCTAATAGTTTTGCCTGCTGGTGTTGGTGGCGCTGTTGGATTAACTGGTGTTGACGCCAAGGAATAGGTGACAGAAACTGGTTGCATGTTCTTGTTCAACACAACAAAATATGTTGATTGATAAACGCGAACATTTTCAACTATGAAAGATCCATACACGTTTTCGTTAGAATACATGGTCATATAATTGTAGGGTAAATTTTTCTCAAAACTGCTATAGTCGTTAAACGACATTACATAAACGGAGCACGCGCTGCATGTGACTGTGATTTTCGTGGGATCGTACATAAACATTGTTTCAGATACATATGTTTTGGGCTGTAGAGTTACAGTCTTCGATATTGAGCGTTGACAAGCCACAAAGGCCAGTGTCATCAACAAGCATAGGAACAACTTCATACTCGACGTTTCTAGTTTGCTATTTTTACAAAAAGAGCAACAAAAAGACTATTTTTTAGTGTTGTACTTTTGCCTAGAGCGCTCCCTATTTTCTCTATTCTCTTTGATTCGCTTCTCAGCTTCTTGCATTCTTGCTGATTTAGGTTCTCCTTGTACTGCCGTTTTAATACTCGTTCCAGCATCACTTACTCCCTCTTTAAATTGCTCCCAATATGTCTTTTCTTTTGGTGGTTCTGGTTCAGGATCTATTGCATTTTGGATTATATTTTTCCCTTCATTCAAAGAAGCCTGCGCTTTGCTTTTAAATAAACTTCCCATTATCCAGCTCATCTCTCTGATACAGGTATTCTAGCGTTTCTCTTGTTGTATTGTAGCTATTAAGTTGTAAAGCGCTAAAATGTTGTCTTTTGGGCTTCTAATCCTTATTTGGCGTCGGATATTCAACGCTTCTGGTACAAAACCACTGACTTTTGACTGTTTAAAGATGCTTTGCAACAGGGCCGTTCTCTGTGAACTGTTGCTGTTAACGGTCTTCTTTGTGTGTACAGGAATAACACAGTGCGCGACACAACACGCAGTTGCGCAACTGGTGGAAGGCGACTTTGCCAGAAGCTACTCACATGATAGAAGCATTAACGAAATTAACAGTATCAATGGTTTGCAAACCGACGTTGTGGGATGGTGGAGAGGTGGTGCGATGAATTGCGCAGACTCTGGCACCAAAAGCAACAATCTTGGAACATGTACTGTTTCAATGAGCACTAGCGGACCAGCAGGAAAAGGGCTCGCCGCTAGTGGAAATATGCAGGCATCTAATGCTCAAAAACGTGCGTGTGGAACTCTTACATCACAATTACCGACAGGAGATTATTCACTTAGTTTTTGGATTTACGGTTCTGGATCTGACTCTACACATATTTTTGGTTTTGGTAGTGGCAACGTCAGAACTGGTGTATATATTACTCGCGCATCAAGCACAAATAGGATAGGTGTTTATAACTATGCGAGTAGTGCATGTTACAGTAATGATCCCTGTGTACAAGCGAGTTATAGTTTACTGGGAAGTGGCTCTAATTACCTCGCGTTTCCTGATAATGCATGGTACGTTAATACTGTCTACTAATTATAGGTCACACATACTTATTACATGGACTGCTTCGTCAAGAACGTTTCGAGGATATTTGAATGGAGGCAGTGCATACTCTTTCACAACTCAAACAACGTATCCCTTCACAACATCGTCATCAGGAACGCTATGCATAGGAAATAGACCTTCCATGGATGACGATACACAACTTTTAAAACCAATTGCTTCAGTTCTTCTACTTTCTAGAGTAGTTACAGCTAATGAGCTCACGATTCTAGCAACAGTAAGTGAAACGTTAGCCTTGCTTACAGTTAGGGAAATATTTTCTGTAATGGAATATCTAGTGCGTCTAGTTCTGTGTGTAGTGGAAGAGGAACATGTTCTTCTCCTGATAAATGCATAAACTGTGCAGCAGGTTACTCTGGTGTAGATTGTGAGATATGGTCATGTAACGGGTATGTTGTACAGTCACAAACTAACCAATAGAATCTCAAAAGACGATGCAAACGTTTGTAGTGGGCGTGGTACTTGCCAGTCGCTAAACGTATGCCAGTGTAACACTGGTTATCTATCCAATACTTACTGCTCAACTTGGCAGTGTTATGGAAAAAACAACATTGGTGCAGGTGCATGCTCTAACAACGGTACTTGTACTTCTCCAAATTACTGTTCATGTAACAGTAACTTTGATGGCAATGAGTGTCAAAATTGGTACTGCTATACTATCTTGTACAGTGCTGCTACAGTCTGTTCCAACAGAAATGGTTCTTGCACCGCAACAAACAATTGCTTCTGCAAGCCTGGATTTACTGGATCACGTTGTGAGTCCTGGAGCTGCAACGGTGTAGCATACACAAATCCTATGTCATGCTCTAATCATGGTCAATGTGTGGCGCCTTCACAGTGTGCATGTGACCCAAATTATTCCGGTTCAAGTTGCTCCACCACAACATGCTTTGGAGTGTCTAGTAACGCTCTTTCTGCGTGTAGCTCACAAGGAACGTGTTCTGGGTATAACACATGTTCATGTAACAATTGTTATGCAGGTGATCGGTGTCAATACTTTGTATGCCAAACATCATCACTTTCAATGATGCCTTCAACTCAACTACAACTATTCTACTATGATGGCACGAATAATAACATGACTATTCGAACATCAAATAGTTATCCTGCAGAGGTTGGCAGCAATATCTACTGTACCCTAACGTTTGGTGGAACTACCAAACTAGTACCAACACAGAACATCAGTACCACAGACTATAGATGTTCGTTTCCATCTTCGAGCAGTACGAATATTGGTACTTACTATATTGGTTTGGCGTTTTCTAGAGATGGTACAACTATCTCTAGCACTCTAAGCAGTAATCAGGTGCCAATAGTTTTTGTCAAGTACGGCTCACTATCTAAGCGCATTGACAATTACTATGACATTATTGTTACAGGAGCGCAATCATGGAAGATTGCTGTCAACACCAATTCGTTACTGGTCGCTGCTGACGTAGCAAATGGAATTCAATGTGTACGATATAACGATGGCTCATCGCTAACAGTTATACAATTGAGTTCCACTTCGTTTGAATGTACAACAACGGAGAGTACCACACGCACAATTCAAATAGCTCTCCGATTGATTTTTGGAAGTGGATTCATTTATGTAACGGGTCCCATAAACTATGACATGCTCGCGCCAGGTCCGATCGCATTCACTAGTGGTGCGGTAAATGGTCAAATGACAGATACCCAGTTTGTACCGACCTTCTCACTACAATCATCAGGTTTAACAGCCACATATATTTCTCGATTCTATTGCGCGATAAATGCCGACTTAACGAGTGCTGTAATTGCAGCCAACACGAAACTTGGTATATCGCCAGAATTTAATTGTTCGTTGCGCCACAGTATCGTTGGTGTACAACAATTGAATGTATATCTTGCTCCTCCGCTGGGTAGCACGGCAGCAAAATACAAGTTTAGTAGCAATTCACTACCACTTGTCATAGCAGCACCTGTTATCGTTTCACTTGCAACGTTCGTGCCAACCAAAAAACAGCAAGTAGTACAACCGACAGTTTTGACAAACTCATATGCGAATATTGGTGATTATTATGGCGGAAACGTGACGTACGGATGTAACGTCAATGGTGTAAACTTTTTTGGAGTATTGAATGCTGCCACAAGCAAAATATCGTGTAATGTTTCCCAGACAACACAAAATAT